>Ga0207065_1090_pt1 | contig 21374 bp, 22 predicted proteins | sample Alteio_BWMinCont_27_FD_153492 | JGI IMG/M metagenome (GOLD analysis project Ga0207065, IMG submission 153492) | Enriched cells from forest soil in Barre Woods Harvard Forest LTER site, Petersham, Massachusetts, United States -... | ecosystem: Environmental > Terrestrial > Soil > Temperate forest >...
ATAAAGGAGAACTATGAAAAAAAATTGGAAAACTCCCCTTATTGTGGCCCTGACAGCTCTTCTTCCTCTCGGCGCAGCTTTTAGCGAAGAGAGCCCCTCTGGCAGCAGCTCCTCCCTAAAACCTCAAGCGCAGGCAAGCATCCCTCTTCCTATCAACCGGATCAGCAAACACATGGCAGATACAAGAGCCTTCTTGCAGGAGTTATCGCAAAACAATAGCGATGTTCTCATGGAATATGACAATTTGAGCAAGCTGCTTAAAAACGCCTATCTCGACAATAAGACAATCAATGAAGGCGATGTGCACATCATCCTGGAAGCGGTGGGTTTTGCAGCAGAGAGCCATAAGAGCCAGGTGCGAAAAGGAGAGAAGCAAACTCCCTACATCATCCATCCGATCAGTGTAGCTGAACATCTGATGGCTATCGGGAACATCTACAACCGCGACATCCTCGTAGCAGCCCTTCTGCATGACACCGTGGAAGATACCAATACGAGCTTCAAAGACATTAGCAAGAGCTTCGGCGCAGGAGTAGAGAGCTATGTCAAAGAGGTCACAGATGATAAGTCCCTGCCTAAAGAGGAGCGGAAGAAGCTGCAGATTGCAAACGCCTCTAAAAAATCTCCAGGAGCTGCTGAGATCAAGCTAGCTGATAAGTATGACAACCTGAAATCGATGGACTCCTCTCCGCCGAAAGATTGGGATCAAAAACGGATCGACGACTATTTCTCCTGGGCACAAGAAGTAGTAAACCAGCTTCCTGCAGTCAATAAAGAATTAAAAACAGCGATAGACCAGGTGATCGTCCAACATTCCAAGTCAGAGTAAACTACTTGTGGTTAGGTCTTATACCTAACCACCTTTTTCCCTCTTTTCTTCCAACCAATCCCTTGCAATGCGGATCAACTTTCCCAATAGTTCAGGGTCGTTTGGTTTTACATGTTCGGTTTCCAGGTTGATGATCGTTTTTGGCTCAGGGAAGAGCTCCTGCATCTTTTTAGCTGCGCTGAGAGGGATGAGCTGGTCGTAGATACCATTGATCAATAGGAATTCTCCCTGAATGTGGGGGAGATGTTTTTCTGGCTCGAGCGGGTGGAAGAGAATGGCTCCCCCTATTGCCCGCAGGCATTTGAGGAGGAAGTGGCCTGGGATCGCATAGAAAATGCTAAAAAGTCCTGCGCCCCCATAGGCTAGGACCGCAGGACCAAGACAGACCTTTTCGCTACAAGCCAGGTGAAGGGCTGCCGGCAAAAATTCGGCGCCCAAGCTAAATCCGATCGTACTGACAGGACTTTTATCATGCCAGCTCTGTTCTTGCGCCCATCGGGCGATAGAGACAAGCTGCCCGGGCACTGCTAAAGCAGACCTTCTAGCTGATCTGAAATAAAAAACTGCGGCAATACTTTTCATCTTGTGCAGCATGGAGGGGTATTCGAAGGCGATCAGGGCAGCATTGCCATGTTCTTGAATCAGCTTTAGGCATTTTCTTCCGGTATCCAGTCCATTGACTACAAGAGCTGTGGGCAGCCCCCCTTCGGGAATCTTTTCGGGAAGGCTGACCGTAAATTTTGCAAGGCCGTAGGGGCCTATATCTAAAACCAGATCATGGTAGGTGCGCAGAGCCTCTCCATCCTTCTCTTCATAGACGGTCTCCTGTACGAGCTTTATGACAGGTATGCCTTTATTCAATTCATCCATCGGATTTTTCAGCCAGTATGAGAGTCCTATTGCCGTAGCAATGGTTATAAAACAGCAAACCCAAAATTTGAGCGATTTCATCACAACCTTAAGAAGAGGGCGGTTTTTTAAATCCCTGTCCCCCTTGTGTATGGAGGACATGAAGCGCCCTTTCCCGATCTTCCTTGTCTACTGTAAGGCAGTAGCTGCAAGAGGCGGGAAGGGGAGAGAAATTACCTCCTGCGTCGCCTGTAACGACATCAGCTTCTATCCCCTCCTCTTCAAGGATTTCCCTACAAATCTCAGCTTCCGCCCGAGTTGAAAAAACCTTGATACATGAGTCTGACATAGTACCTCTTTTAATTTGGTAATCCTTAACCTGTAATGCTGGAGTCTGCTTGCGGAGGACACCAATCTGCTGCATCACCCTCCTCGTGCATAGGCACTTGGGCTATGGACTTCGTCGGATTCTTTGCATCTTGATACCCTGCGCTGCGCATTCTCTCTAGCCTTCCATGTTGCGGACTACCTTTTGCTCATAACAGATCCCCACTCTTTTTTTATAAATAAATCGTTTTCTTTTAGAAACCTAAAGCGGTTTTTCAACCGCTTTGGGTCTGGTGAATTATAAAATGACGCAACAATCTAGTGGTGAACGCGCTTGCAATAACGGTTGCTGGATAGAATCTGAGATGCGAATAATTTTATTACGGGTTGTATCCCTATGAGCAGCTTGATTTGCTATATTGATAGTAATCTTACCATTTGCTCCTTGAGCAAATAGCGTTTCTCCGCCCAATTTAACTACAAAAGCCGAACCAACATCTGCTAATTCGTTATTTCTAGTGATTTCTAGATTATTTTTTAAAGCAATTGTTTGAAGAGCGGCGACATCGCTGATAAGACTATCTTTAGTGACAAGATTTTTTATTGTTGCGATTGCTTTCTTAATCGGAGAGTCTTGAGATACTATGAATGAACTGTTATTTGCTAGTATTTCTGCATCAAAAATATTTGTTTTTAATGTAACTGACATTTTAAACCTCGTTTTTATTAAATTAACGAGTGATAATTTTATCATAATTATAAATTATTTTCAATACAAATTAATTTTTATATAAACACCATCTCCTTCCCACTTGACAAGAAGGGAATTCGGTCTTATACTTTTCCTTTTACTTTCGGACTTTTATCTATGAAAGAGCGTTTCCTCACTAAAGTTAAAAAAGATCTTCACGAGATTAAAGAAGCGGGCCTCTACAAACCTGAGAGGATCATCACCTCTCCGCAGGGTTCAGAGATCCGCGTGAAAGCTACTGGCCCCGCTATTAATTTCTGCGCGAACAACTATCTCGGCCTTGCCAACAATCCTGAGCTCATCAAGGCAGCAACAGAGGGGCTTGCAGGTTATGGCTTTGGTCTCTCTTCGGTTCGCTTTATCTGTGGGACATTGGACATCCATAAAAAGTTGGAAGGGGATCTGGCCCGTTTTTTAGGGATGGAAGAGGTCATTCTCTACCCCTCCTGTTTCGATGCAAATGGAGGGCTGTTCGAGACGCTCTTTTCTGAAGAGGACGCGATCATCAGCGACTCTCTGAACCATGCCAGCATCATCGACGGCATCCGCCTCTGCAAAGCGAAACGCTTCCGCTATGCGAATAACGATATGGCAGACCTAGAGAGAAAACTTCAGGAAGCAAAAGGGGCGAGGTTCCGCGTCATTGCTACCGATGGCGTATTTTCCATGGATGGCATCATTGCCAATTTAAAGGGGATCTGCGATCTCGCTGATGCCTATGATGCGCTCGTCATGGTCGATGACTGCCATGCGACGGGATTTGTAGGCGCCCAAGGCAGAGGAAGCGCAGAGCATTGCAAGGTGATGGGCAGGATCGATATTCTGACAGGAACCCTGGGCAAGGCTTTGGGAGGCGCTTCTGGAGGCTTTATCGCTGCGAAAAAAGAGATTGTTGAGCTATTGCGGCAGCGCTCGCGTCCCTACCTCTTCTCAAATGCAGTAGCGCCCATGATCACATCCGCATCGATCAAAGCGTTAGAACTGGTCGAAAAAGGCGATGGCCTGCGCCAAAAACTAAAAGAGAACAGCCGCTTTTTCCGCGCGGGAATGGAAGAACTCGGTTTTACCCTTGTCCCTGGAGAGCATCCGATCATTCCTGTCATGCTTGGAGATGCGAAAAAAGCTGCAGAAATGGCCCGTCTTCTTCTCGAGGAGGGCATTTATGTCATCAGTTTTTCCTTCCCTGTAGTACCGCAAAACCAGGCGCGCATACGCACGCAGATGTCGGCTGCTCATGAAAAAAAACAGCTGATCCTTGCCCTCGAAGCCTTTGCAAAGGTCGGAAGAAAATTAGGCCTTATCCCCTCGCTTGACGGAGTCGCACCATGAAAGCCCTTGGAAAACTCGAAAAAAAAAGGGGGATTACCCTCTATGATGCCCTCAAGCCTGTTCCGGGGCCGAGAGATCTTCTCATCCAGATACAGATGACTGCGATCTGTGGCACGGATATCAACATTTATGAGTGGAAGGAGTGGGCCCAGAAGACCATCCCTGTGCCTATGACCATTGGCCATGAATTTGTCGGAATCGTAGCTGATGTCGGCAAAGAGGTGAAGCATTTTGCGATTGGAGAACGCGTCTCTGGCGAAGGGCATCTTGTCTGTGGATTTTGCCGCAATTGCAGGGCGGGCCGCCGCCACCATTGCCGCCACACGCTTGGAGTTGGCGTGAACCGGACAGGCTGTTTTGCCGAATACCTATGCATTCCCGAAGAAAATGCGATCAAACTTCCTGCTGAAATTACGAATGAAGTGGCCTCTATTTTCGACCCCTTTGGAAATGCTGTCCATACAGCCCTCTCTTTTGATCTTATCGGCGAGGATGTCCTCATTACGGGAGCTGGGCCAATTGGCATCATGGCGGCTGCGATCGCAAAGCATGTGGGCGCACGCCGTATTGTAATCACAGACATCAATCCGAGCCGCCTGGAGCTGGCTAAAAAAGTATCGGCTGTTAGAACTGTGAATCCTTTAGAGGAGAACCTCTCTAAGGTGATGAAGGATCTGGGCATGGATGAGGGCTTTGGCGTAGGTCTGGAAATGTCTGGAAATCCCTCTGCTTTAAACGATATGGTGGATGCGATGAACCATGGCGGAAAAATTGCCCTCTTGGGGATTCTGCCCTCTCAAGTGAGTATCGATTGGATCAAAGTGGTTTTCCATAGCTTGGTGATCAAAGGCATTTATGGCAGGGAGATGTATGAGACCTGGCATAAGATGATCAGCATGCTGCAAAGCGGCCTGGATATTTCTCCTGTGATCACCCACCGTTTTTCCTATCTGGATTACAAAGAGGCCTTTGAGACGATGGCTGAGGGCAGATGCGGCAAGGTAGTATTAGACTGGCAGCCTGCAAAAAAACATCTCTCTGAAATTGAAAAGCTAGAACTGCTGCAGCCGGCAAAGCAACGGACAAACCGCTGATATGAGCGCGATCAATGCAGCACGCAATGCACCATTTCTTCTTCCGCAAAGCCAAAAAGCTCCCCAGGAGCACTGGCTGGGTAGATATCAGGTGGCAATTGTGTGCGGCGCTGCGGCGAGTCTTTTGACAGGCTACTTCGGTGGCTGGCTTCTAGGAGTTGCCTCTGCTGTTATCATTTGCTTGGGAAAATTACTCTTGGATTACTGCCAAACCCCTTCGACGGCCCCTCTAACTAACACAGCTATACCTCTGCCTTCTTTGCAATCGGCTAACCAATCCTATCCTCTCTACCAGACCAATTATCAGGGTGCTGATCAAATGATCCGTTTCTTCTCCTGTTTAGGAACTGATGACCATCAAAGATCCCTTGCAGACATTCTCCACTGGAGTAATGAACAGCTTGAGCAAAGCCACAACTACATCCAAAGGCTCTTTCTGAATGTCCAGAGAAGTCAATCCGATCAAGCAGCACCTCTCTTAACCCCTGCAATCCAGACAGAGTTTCTACAGGGATCCAACCGAAATGTTCTGCAGCACAACTTGCGGCAATGTTTCCTGCGCATGCTCCATTTCTATGGTTTTATCTATGAGGGTGGGAGTGTAAGAAGGAATGCAGATAGGCAATCTCCCCACTCCTTTAATCGCAGGATCGAATGGCTCTGGATCAATGACGCGCATAACCTTCTTAGGGTAACAAGGATTTTGCATGCAGTAAAAGCTCTAGGTCTGGCAGCGGAAGGACATGCTTTTCTTGCAACGCTTCTAGAATTAACCACCGATCCTCTTTATGCAAGGCACATTCCTCTTCTGACTAGAAACTTATGGACTGCAGCACTCAATTCTACTCAGTAGTAATAATTATTATGGCAATATAATGGCAACAGCAGCATCTTTTCAATCTAGCTCTTCTAGTTCTAGCAGCTCCTCTGTTAGCCCCCCTCTTGGAGGAGAGAAAACACAAAAGGGCCGTTACACCGCATCCTCCTCTTCTTCCTCTTCCTCCTCTACGACAACGGTTTTCAAACATTCCCTCTCCTCCACCTCTTCGAGCTCTTCCTTCGAGTCTTTTAAATCCTTGACCAGCCAACAGGATGAGGAATCTTGTAAGTTCGCCTCTTCTGCAGACATCCTCATCTCAATCCTGGGTGGACAAGGGATAAGTCTCAACTTGACATCCGTTCAAAAAAAAGCGATGGAGGGTATTCTAGACAACCCCTGCTATGACTCCTGCTTTTCAACCTTGCTCGATCTAGTGGCTTATCATCTCTATGCTCTATTGAGGGATAGGCCTAGTCAGAACCAAAAGCCCGCTTTCGAAAGTTACACAGAGACCTTTGTCCATTGTTACCTGTCATTATGCATCTCTGTTATGCAACAAAAAAATATACCTGCTCTGTTTGCCCCTCCTGCACAAATGGAAGTTCAGTTTCTTAAGGCCCTTGAGGATCTCCAAAAATTACTCGATAACTACAATGATCTAAAAAAGGATCTCCTTCCCTTTGTTTTGATTTTGAATAAATTGCATCGGCACTGCTTCAAACTGATTTCGTTAAATGTTTTCGGTGAAATTACTAAGATACAAGTGATAGAGTTACAAGAAATAACAATAAATCATAACGACACAAACCAGGGCCCGCGACTCTGTCCTGATGATGAAGATTCATCGGACAATGACTTTAGTGGAGCAGTGAACGTATTAATAGGTCTCATTGATTTCCAACTCATATTTTGGAAGATGCTCCCTGAGAAAACTATTCTTTACAAGTCTAGTGTACTCCCAGAGATTCTTCTCCGGAATATCCAAGATAGGCTAAAAAGTTATCAAGAAACTGCTTTAACGCCTGAAGATCTGCTCTCTTATGTACAAAGCGTTCAGAAAGAAATACAAGACCATTCACGACAGATCGCATTTCCTGGCCTTGCCTCTCAGATTTATTTAAGTAATTTTATAGACGCTTATATTCTTAAAGTTGTAAATATAATTTTAAAAAATAAAATTAACGCTATCTTCTCAAGAGCCGTTTTTAATCTACTATGCTACTATTCTCGACTAGCTAACCATAGAAAAATAACTGTTTTCCCAACCAAACATCACAAAAATCTTTTCCATAGATTTGACCTGTTTTTTAAAAACATATTTGAAGAGAAGAATAAGTCATTGGTAAAAATACTAGACAATTCTATGAGAGATGGTGACAGTCATAGACACATCCGGAACTATTTACACTCTACTACTCTCTCTTTAAATCCTAGCCATGCACTTAGCTCCCTCCAAACGATCCATGCAGAGTACTCTCTAGTCGCAAAAAAACTATACTCTCAATCTAAAGAAAACTATTTTAGCCTGCGGGCGCTCTACTTTGACTACGCTTGCAATTATTGTGCTCTGTATCTTGTATTTGTAGATGCAAAAAAAATAAGAGGAGATAATTATCAATATATGGGGGCCATCCCTATTCCTACTAGCTTATTGGACTGCTTTGAACTGCCTCTACCAGCAGAGACCTTAGGGAAAATAGAGCTAAAAGAAGACCCTACAAATATAAATCCCTCTCCACAAACTCAATCCCTAGTCCCAAGCACCTCATCCTCATCCAGCAGCTCATCTGCTACTAGCAGCTTCTCAACTTCTCAACCAAAACCCTCTTTTGAAAAGAAAAAAAGTAGTCAAGCTGCTACTTCACAGCCTGATTCTTCTAAATCTAAAGAGAAAGATATACCCTGGCACAAAATGAGCCACAGGCAAATAGAAGCTAAGCTCAAAGAGTATGGCTTTGACATTGTACGAGAGGGAAAGGGCAGTCATAAGGTATTCAGAAGTATAGATAAAAAAACACAAGTAACTCTCAGCTCTTCAGACAAAAAAGGCACGTTGCAAGCATTGCAAAAGACTGCCACAGCTGCTGCTGCTGCTCTTCACCTCGACGAAACTACAAAATAGGAGACATTGTGGCTTATATATCTTATTCAGAAACGGGCGATAATCCCTTGACCAAGCTTTTGGGCCACAATCCTGAGTTGTTGAAGAGCTGGATGGCATTACTGGATAGCTTCTATCAAAGCTGCTGTCTTGATCGCGAGCTCCAGGAAGAAGTACGACGGGCTGTTGCCTACCAGATTGGCTGCGCTTACTGCATGTCGCATGGATGTCCTACTTCACTCATCGAAGATGTTAAAACCAAGATCGCTGTTGATTTTGCAAAAAAAGTCGTTCAAACTCAAAAGAAAATAACTAAGGCAGATATCGAGCTATTAAAACCACACTTTAGCGAGAAAGAGATCAGCGAATTATCCGCATTTATACCGAACGTAATTCAAAAATTGGGATTTGGGCTGCGTCAAAGCCTCGCGGTTCAACGATCGTAAGTCGCCCCCATATTTCTAATATTGGGCGACTTACGATCGTTGAACCCCGAGAGCTTTCGCGTCACCCTAAATCCGATTTTCGAATCACGTTCGGTATATCTGCTATGGAATTGGATTGGCTAGGTTTGGCGCTGTCCTCGATGTAGATGTCTCAATTTTTTAGAGCGCATTTTTCCACAAGCCTAGCGATACGGTCGCCAGATTCCACTGCGGCCTCCATCGTACCTCCCACATCAAAAAGAATCGACGTGTGTTCTCCCGCAAAAAAAAGCCTATTGTCGATGGGCGCAAAGAGAGTTTTCACTCTCTCCCCTGCTATTTCCAGGGTAGAGGTAAAGGCTTCCTCTTGACCTGCGCCAATGCATGAGTAGGATCCCTTTGCAAAGGGATCATTGGGCCAGCTATAGCCGACAGGAGTCATATAGGATGCAAACGGCAGATCCTCAGCGAATACAGCGTGCAGGGAGGATTCGAGTGCGTAGTTTTGCTGAACAAAAGGAAGGTCTATTTGAAGGGTTTCATCGATTGTGGCTTGGGTAAATTTTCCATATCCTTCGATATAGTACAAATTGAGCACATAATCATCTCTATTCATAAAGGTGACAGCTCGTCCGTTCGTGTAGGCGCCTTTATTTGCTTGAGTAGGCAAAATGGGAAGCAGAATCTTCGTTGTGGTTCCATATTCCATAGACTCGATCTCTAATCGCTTTTTACCTGGAATCGCCTCTTCACTTATAGAGATATCTTTATAGACAGGACAAGGCATTGTCAGGATGACAATATCGGCAACGACGGTATTGCCCTGTTGAAAGGTCAGAAGATAGGAGCCTTCAGGATTTTTAGCCAGTTCTACAAGGCGATGGTTGTGATGGACATGATTAGGAAGTTTGCTAGCCAGGCGTTCTGCTAATAAATAATTTCCGCCTTTAACCATCAAATTATCAACACAGGCCAGCTCTTCTTCTCTACTTTGATGGACTGCTGAAATGCCTCCCAGAAGTAGGTGATAGAGGGTTTCAATGTAGAAAATAGAAAGCTTTTCGACTGTCGCCCCCTCATAGCCGGATAGCATCGCGCTACAGATCTTATAGAGCCTATCATCTTCTTTGAAAAGGGCTTGTAGAACCTGCTGCATATTTTGCGCCTTTTGGCTGATCGCCTGAAGCCTAGCTGCTGCGCTTTGCGAGGTAAAACCATGGCTTTTGAGGAGTTGTCCCATAGTAACTATCCCTTCCTGATCGCAATAATGAAGATGTACAAGGGATTTTCTTCCTTCTGTCTCCAATCCCATTTGATCGATAAGAGCAAGGATATGTGTTGCTTCGCCGCCATCGAGAATGTTTTGTCCGCCAAGTTCAGCAATATGCCCCATCATATCTACAGTAAATACACGTCCTCCTACTCTATTACGGGCTTCATAGATCTCGACATTCAACCCTTTTTCGTGAAGGCGGTAGGCGCAAGTCAAGCCGGACAGCCCCGCCCCCACTACCGCTATTTTCGGCTCTTTTTGACTTGCAAAGAGAGTCGATGCAGTGAACAAAATGATGCAGAATTTTCCAAACATAGATTTTTGAATCGCTATATTATTTCTTCTCTTCAGTTTTGAATGCTATATCTACCACACCTCGGGGCTCAAACATGTCTATAAAGTGTTTATACATCTCTGGCCTGTCCTGCCCTCCAGCTGCAGTCAAAAGCAACTCCTGACCCAGGATGGCAATATCCTCTACGATTCGTTCATGCCGGTAGTAAGCAAGAATCACTCTATTCACTTCCGCCTTGCCATAGCCTTGATAAAAAAGCTCCTCCTCATGCGGCTTATTCCAAACATTTGCGACGCCCCCGCCAATAAACATGAGGTCGCGCTCCTTGGGCGCCATGATAGGTTCATCCCAATCCACTATGTAGATAGTGTCATTGCCATCCAGCAATACATTGCCGCCGTGAATGTCTGAATGGCACAAGACGAATTTAGGCGACTCGTCCTGAAGACTTTGGCCTAGCTGTTCAGCACGGTCTACTAGCCTGCGAATGGCCAGCATATTCTTCCTCATAAATTTCACTAGCTTTAAGGCTATCTCATCAACTGGTTCAGCCTCAATATGAGCATAGAGCGACCGGAGAGCCGTTCGCCATTTGGGTGCATAGGTTTCCCGCCGGACTTGGGCCTCAATGAATGGCGGTAGATCGGTTTCGTGAACCTGCCTCAACGCCCTTCCGAGTTGCATCCATTGACCATCCGTTAAGCTACGGCTAAATCCATCCTCTCCTTCGATAAAAGGATAGACAATGAGGGTATACTGAGACCGGTTAGGTTTTGTGAAATTTGGGCTCTGCGAGACAAAGCCAAAGGGCTTCGCATGAGGAGCACCATTCTCGATAGAGAAGGGCGACGAAAAGAAGTCGTTTGGCAAAGTCGGAGCCAGTCCAAATTCACATAAACTAAGCGGGGGCAGTATAAAATCTTCAATGCGCTGAGTCTTTGCGCCATGGATTGTTTTGATGGGCGGAATAACCTGTTGAACCCCTGCATCATGTAAGAGCTGCACTAGCAAAACACTGATATCATGCTGGTGGCCGCGCTTTACCTTCACAAAATAAGAGGTCAGGTCTGTCGCTTGCGCTTTATATACGGACGCATGCCTATCTGCGCCGATAGGAAGGAAGGTAAGCAGAGCAACTTCAATGCCATAATTGGTCTTTAGGCAATGAATAATACGTTGATCTGAAATCGATTGTCTCTCTCTCATGGTAAAAGTGTAGCAACTTTGGCACTCACTCTTCAAGCAAAAGGTCTACTCTCTTCTCTGCTTGACAAATGGAACAGGCTGAAGCATTGAGCTTTGCCCAAGGGTCTTTTTTCTTGAGCGCGCGCTCCGGCATGTTTTTGATGTGATAGGTTTGCGCAGTGAGCTCTGGCGTAAGCTCGCTCCACGCAAGAGGCGCAGCAACAGGAGCCCCCTCCAATGCGCGCACCGCATAGGGCGCGACTCCCGTTTGCGCATACGCATTGCGCAAATAATCGATAAAAAGCCTCTTCTTGCGCTTGTTAATCCGATGCTCCGTTGTGTACTTTTCAGGCTCCCGTTTTGCAAGCAAATCAGCTACCTTTTTCGCAAATCCCCGAACCAAGTCAAAGTCAGCATCCCGCTTCAATGGCACAACCAGATGCAGCCCCTTTGAGCCTGTCGTCATCACAAATGCCTTTAACCCCAGCTCCCCCTCCAACACTTTGCGAAGCGCTTTTGCCCCCTCCTGCACGAGCCCAAAAGCCCCTTTCCCAGGCGGATCCAGATCAAAGATCATCCTATCGGGATAATCGATCTTGTCCTGCCTGCTCAGCCAGACATGAGGCGTAATGCAGGCGAGATTGGCCAAATAGACCAGAGTCGCCCCCTCATTGCAGAGAACCATCCGAATCTCCTCCTGCCCTTTTCTTTCAATTGCCTTCACCTTGATCCAGGAAGGAAAGAACTCAGAGACATTTTTCTGAAAAAAACCCTCTTGCTGGATGCCATTCGGATAGCGCAACATCGACACTGGCCTGTCTTTGATCTTAGGAATCATGAAACGCGCAATCTTCTGGTAGTAGGAGATAAGATCCCCTTTAGTGATCTTTGACTTGGGGAAAAGGATCTTCTCTGCATTCGTAATTGCGATTTTTTTCCCACCCATCCTGACGAAAGAAGCCTCGCCCTTTTTCTCTGCTCTCATTGCCCCCTCTCCCTCTCTACCTCTTTTGCCCCCTTATCCCTACGAAGCCCCAAAAACCTCGGATGCCGCAGCTTTCCCTCGCGCGTCCACTCCGTAAATCCCACCTCGCACACAAGAAGCGGCTTTACCCAGTAGGCATCCCCCGCTTCAACCCCTTTTTGAAAAGGGCATTTTTCCGTAGACAGCCCCTTGAGCTCAGCAGAGAGCTTTTTTAATAGAGAAACGTCATAGCCCGTCCCCACCTTGCCTGCAAAACAGAGCTTTCCCTTCTCATAATAACCGATCAGAAGAGCGCCAAAGCCTACTCTAGAACCCTCTGGCGCCGTATAACCGCCAATCACAAACTCCTGCGATTGGACTGCCTTAAATTTCAGCCACTCCTTCGACCTGCCACCCAGATACCTGCTCTCGCTTCTTTTGGCAATTGCCCCCTCCCATCCTCTCTTGCAAGCCTCCCGAAAAAAACGCTCTCCCTCTTTCAGGGTATGTGCGGCATAGCGGATAGGCCCGCCAAAAGAAAGGGCTTTTTTCAGCCATCTCTTCCTTTCAATAAGAGGGACACTCCTGAAATCATACCCATCGTAATAGAGGAGATCGAAGACATGAAAGGCGACTTTTACGCGAATCGAGGCAGCCTCCTCTTCACTCTGGACATTCATCCGCCTCTGCAAAGCGGAAAAGCTCGCCAATTTCCCCCCTTCCGCCACAATCTCCCCATCTACAATAAAACTTTGGCAGCTCTCTTTTTGCAAAGCATCCCTGATCTCTGGATAGGTCTGGTTCATCTTTTTTTTGTTGCGCGAGTAGAGGACAAGAGAGCCTCCTTTGCGGAAAGCAAGGCAGCGTACCCCGTCAAACTTTTTCTCAAAAAGCCACTCTTTATCGGAGAAGGGATGCTCTACCAGAGTGGCAAGCATCGGTTGTAGCCAAGAAGGCTGGAGAGTTTTTTTAGCTTTTTGGGGAAGATCCATTTTCCCCTATGAGATATTCTTCCGTCTTTGCACGCATCTTGAGGAGCAGCCAGTTTTTCTCTTTAAAATGGATCAGGGCATAGGCTCCACGGTAGCGCTCGCCCTCCAGGAAAATTTCCACCCTTCCCTCTTTCACACAGCGCGCAAGAGGAACCTCTTTTCCCTTGCTATCCCTCTTCAAGTTGTAATATTTGCCGCTATCCCAGATCTTCACAGTGCCAGCGCCATACTCCCCTTCCGGAATCTCCCCTTCAAAGGCAGCATACGCTAGAGGATGATCCTCTGTTTGCACGGCAAGACGCTTGATTTTGGGAGCAGCAGGCACTCCTTTAGGGACTGCCCAAGATTTTAGAACGCCTCCCACTTCAATCCGGAAATCATAGTGCAGATGAGAGGCATCGTGCCGTTGCACAACAAAAATTCTCTTCCGTTTTTTCTTCAGCGAGGCCCTAGGCTCTGACGTGCGTGCAAAATCTCTTCTTTTACGATAAGCTGCAAGCGGATCCACTAGTACCCCTGCTCATTTACTTGAGGTCTTTTTGCATTTTAAGGATATCCTTTTCCATCAGATCCAAATTGATCCCTTTGGAAAGATCCTGGCAGACATTTAAAAAATCATCGCGGATCAGGCCGCCCATCTTATTCGCTTGCGCGTAGGCCTTGTTCAAGAGCTGGCTGAGCTCCTTAACTTCGTGTTCTACTTTTGAAAATGATTCAATTTTAAGCCCTTCCATCTGGAAAAAATGCATCAGTTTTTTTGTCGGATCATTTGTTGCAAACATCTTTTTTTGCTCAGAGGAAACCTCATTCTCGGTTTTTGTCCCCTTTGCTTTAATCTCTTTAATGACTGTGAGCATTTTTTTCAGGGTAGAAGAAAGCTCTTGTTTAGCAGCAGATGAGATCTTTCCTTTGGAGGATTTAGAGGATGCAGTAGCTTTTTTTAAAGGCTTTTTCGCTCTCTTTTTGGATGGAGCCGCTTTTTTTAAAGGCTTTCTTTTAGGTGCAGCTCTCCCCTTCGAGGGTGCCGCAGCTTTCTTTAAAGGTTTTCTCTTAGCTGTTTTTTTGGGAGATGCCCTAACTGCCTTCTTTTTAGTGGGAGACTTGGTGTGTGTTTTTGCTTTTGAACCTTTACCTTTAGAAGCCTTTGCCATAATATTCCTTTGCCAATATCAATTAAAATTTCCTCTATATCTATTTCCAATTAGATAAGGAAGAAAGAATGTTGTCAATCGTGATTTTAACGATCTGGAGCAAGCTGCGAGGAGGTCGGTAATCCTTAACATGTAATGCTGGAGTCTGCAGCTACGGGCACCAATCTGCTGCATTACCCTCCTCGTCCATAGCCACTTGGCTATGCACTTCGTCGGATTCTTTGCATCTTGATACCCTGCGCTGCGCATTCTCTCTAGCCTTCTATGTTGCGGACTACCGGAAGCTCTATAATTAAGTTGCAAAATCGAGATTGTAAGGCTATACTCTGCGCCGGAATTATTAGGAGATCTTTTAATTATCTAGAGGTTTTTAAACACTCCCTAACGAGAAGTCATGGAAGAAACTGGATTTGGGAAATGGAGACAGAGGCTTTGGCCTATCCGCCGTTTTGAACTAAGAAAGTTGCTTCCGCTTCTTTTGATGAAGTTCTTTATCTCCTTTAATTATGCGATCCTAACCTGCCTAAAAGATACTTTTATCGTCACCGAAAAAGGGTCAGGCGCTGAGGTCATTCCCGTACTCAAGGGATGGATTGTCCTGCCAGTCGCTTTAATTGTGACCCTTATTTATTCCAAACTATCCAACCATTTCAAACGCTCCACTCTTTTTAATGGGATCATCATCTTCTTTTTAGGATTTACGCTCATTTATGCTTTTGTCCTCTATCCCTATAAAGAATTCTTAAGCCCCCACGCCTCCGCCGACTTCCTGACTGAGCTCATCGGCCAGAAATATTCGCACTGGATCGCCATCTACCGCAACTGGATGCAAACCCTATTCTTTGTGGTGGCCGAACTCTGGGGAGGGGTTGTCATCTTTTTACTTTTCTGGGGATTTGTCAACCAGATCAGCTTGCTTGGAGAAGCAAAACGTTTCTATACCCTTTTCATTGCAGCCGGCGATGTCGCCTCACTCTCTGCAGGCCCCTTAGCTAGATATTACGCCTTAAAATATGCCCACACTGAATTTACAGCCACCCTGCAATGGCTGACTGGCTACGCCGTCCTCTTTGGTTTGATCATCATGGGCTTGCACTGGTGGATCAATAAATATGTGCTTGTAGATAAACGCTTCTTCGACCCTGTTAAAATGGGTCTGCCGATAGGGGGAAAAACAAAACTCTCCCTCTGGGAAGGGGTCAAGTTCATCGCCTCTTCCAAGTATTTGCGCTGCCTTGCCGTCATGGTCGTCAGCTATGGGCTCGCTATTAATTTAGTAGAGGTCAGCTGGAAAGCAAACCTGAAGCTGGCCTATCCCAACCCCTCTGACTACCAGGCGTTCATCGCATCAGTTACTACGATGGTCGGCCTATTCTCTCTGCTCATCGCTTTTTTTGTCGGCGGAGGGATCATCAGAAAGGTTGGGTGGCATTTCAGCGCGCAGATCACACCAGTTATTGTCGGTGCTACAGGGCTTGTTTTTCTGGCGCTGATTATCGCAAAGGATTGGATCAGCCCCCTCACTGCGCTTATCGGCCTCTCTCCTCTTATTCTAATCGTCACCTTCGGCGCCTTTCAAAATGTCATCAGCAAAGTGGTGAAGTACTCCTTTTTTGATCCAACGAAAGAGATGGCCTTCATTCCTCTGGACCAGGAATCCAAGGTCAAGGGAAAGGCAGCTATCGACGTCGTGGGATCGCGCCTGGGAAAATCGGGATCGGCCTGGATACAGCTCGGACTGATCGAACTTGCGGGTACAGGGTCTGTCCTCTCGATCAGCAGCTACCTATTTCCCTTCATCGCCTTGACGATGATCTATTGGATCTATTCTGTCCGCTCCCTAAACCGGCAAGCCTCTCTAGATAGCCCCAAAAAACTCGAAATGGAGACCAGCTCTTAATACCAAATATCATAAATAATGTTCATTTTGAGCGCGCCAAAGCCCCGGGGTTCAACGATCGTAAACAGGTTCATATTGAATTAATATTGACCTGTTTACGATCGTTGAACCGCGGGAGCTTTCGCTGCCCTCAAAATGAACATTATTTATGATATTTGGTATAACTATGGAAATTTGGCTTGATTCGATCGATCTAGAAACCATCCAGACAGCTACAGAAATGGGGCTTCTTCATGGAATTACGACCAACCCCAGCCTGATCGCAAAAAATTCCCGCCAAACAATGAGGGAGCTCTTGCCCTCTCTTTTGCTCATCCAGAAGGGGCCTGTAACTGCGCAGGTTTTAAGCAGAAATGCCTCTTCCATGGTGGAGGAAGCGAGGAGTTTTTTTGCCCTCTCTTCCCGTATTATTGTCAAAATCCCTGCAACACGGGAGGGATTTATAGCCATGAGAAGGTTATCTGCGCTTTCCATTCCTGTGATGGCGACTGCTGTCTACTCTCCCCTACAAGTGCTCCTTTCCTGTAAAGCAGGGGCTGGCTACGTAGCTATCTACCTATCCCGCGTCTTTGACTCAGGAGAGGATGGTTTCACTATTCTCGAGCGCATGTATAATCTGATGAGACACTACCAGATGGAGGCCAAGTTGATGGCAGCCTCTATCCGCTCTTTGGAGCAGATGGAGAGATGCCTTGCGATAGGCATTCCCTCAATCACTATCAGCCCAAAGATCTTTTCCGAGCTTATCCTGGACAATCCCTTTACCCTGGAGCGGCTGGACAGTTTTGAAAAGGATTGGAAGCTAAAGGATGCCTCTCTCGGAAATCCACTCGTCTAGGAGATGATCCATCCAGCGCACGCTCTTATTTTTTTTAGGCGTTGCAAGATACCCTAAATGCCCCCCTTTTTTCGTTTTATAAATCGTAACAACATCGGGAAGAAGGAGGCGATCTAGACTACTCGGACAGATAATCGGATCATCTTCAGCAAAGAGAATCCGGCAAGGAACCCTGATCTCAGGAACAAGGAAGTGGGAGCTGCATTTTTGGTAGTAATCCATGGCATGGGCAAATCCGCATTGCGGGGCGGTATAGATCTCGTCAAAATTATAGAAGGACATTTTCCTGGGAAACACAACAGGAGAAAGATCCTCAAAGAACTCATGGCGAAATTGCACATTCGCTCTCAGCATCCGCAGAAAATAACGTTCGTAAATCAGATTAGAGGGAGATCCTAGCCTCTGTACGCTGAGGAAGAGGTCGGTAGGTGGGCTAATGGCAATGATCTGTTGGACCTGGCCTCCAGAGAGCTGCACATTGCGCTCCCCCGCCATCTTCAATAGGATATGTCCGCCCAGGGAAAAGCCGACAATTACAATAGGAGAGAGGGGATTTTCGCGCGTGAGCTCCTGGAGCGCAAACCACAAATCATCGCTTCGCCCGCTGTGATAGATCTGCCTCGCATGGCCTTTTCCCGACCCACAGCCGCGCATGTTGAAACGAACGCATCTTACCCCCTTTAAAGAGAGCCTTTTAGTCAGGCGGATAAGGTATGAGGATCTATGAGAGCCACAGAGTCCGTGGATCATAACGACTGTCATCTGCGTAGGCTCCCAATTCTTCGGAGTTGTGATCTCAAGGGCAATTTTATCCCCATCGGGCAGATGGACAAACCTGGTTGCGGAAGCAGGCTCGCTGTGCAAATTAAAGAATGATCCAATAATCGTCTGCTGGTGCGATCCAGAGATCAGAGGAAAGGGGTCAAAAGGAAGCTCAATACTCACAAGAACACCATAATTAAATAACATAACCCATGTTTTTATTTTTAATGTAATTTATTTAAAAATCAATAATAAAAATAAACAAAAACTGATTTTTTTTAATTAAATTAATATCAGGAAATTGGTTAAAGAATGGATCTGTCTCTGGAAGAATGGGATAGGCTTCAGCGAAGAGGCACAGAATAGAAGAACTCTAGGGATTCCTCCCCTGGATTCCTACTGCCGAGGCTGGCATTTGAGAGGTGGTAGAAAAGAGCGCCGAGCCTGGTTCCATTTTTAAGGCACCACCCCATCTCTACTCCCGAGCGGAATTCGAGAGGAAAGCCCAGGTTTTTACCCCCCCCTGCGCGGTACCACCCTACAGCAAAATTGGGGGAGAATAGGAGGCGGTCTTTAATCACCCAATCGAACCCGAACCCTCCATAGAGATAGGTAGATCCTTTCACGGTCATCATAAATCCCAGCGCAGGACGGATCGTATACCACTCGAGGCTCGGCTTATACTCGATCCGAAACTCAGCCGTCATGTTGTGGTTGTGACGAACAACCTCAAAAGCTCCTACTCCAAAAGAGAGGAGATCCGGCTTCTCCTTTCCTTGCAGGGATGCGAAGGATAAAACGTAAAAAAAACCCAATAGCAGTTGCCGAAATCCCATCCATCCTCGCAGATCTTATTTTCGCTCCTATCTTATTTTTCTTCCCTGCTTTATTGCAAGAGCGTGTTTTGAAATGAGTTTTTTCTTACTAAAAATCAAAAGCACTGATAGGATCTTCTTTTTTTATTAACAGTTTCTTTACTTAAACTGGGCAGTTTCCGGTGATAGCAAGAGGTGATCCTATGCACAAATTTGGCCAATTTCTCCTGATCTCTATTTTTACCTCTTCTTCTCTTTTTTCCCAGGAACAAAACCAGGCGCAAGTAGAATCTAGACAGATGTCACTAGAAAGCAGAGCAGCGTGGGAAGAAATTTTACAGCCTCAAGAGAGCCAGGAAGAGAGCCAGGCAAGTGCCGATCCCTCCCTCGAACAGCGCTCCCAGCGAGGCTTTTTCCAGGACAATTCTCCTACATCTTCCTATGTTTTCCACTGGATTTCAGAACTCGCTTATCTGAGCGATACCCTGGTAATGGAAGATGGTTCGGTCTGGCACATCAACCACTCTGATAGAAACACCTTAAAAACTTGGAAAATCTCCGATCCTCTCGTCATCACGCAAGCGGGCTGGTTTTCTAGCAACAAATATAAAATCGTCAATAAGAATAGCAATACTTCTGTAGATGCAAATCTCAGCTTGGGCTCTACCATAGACGGGCAATACAGCCATAGAATCATCGAAGTCGATAGGAACAGGGGCGAAATCGTCCTCGGAAATGGATCTCGCTGGAATATCTCCTATGGCGACCGCAACATTTTGGCGGATTGGCTGAATAACGATACGATCATTATAGGGATGAATACTGCCTATTTTTCAGGCGGTGATTTCCTCCTTATCGATGTAGAAGCAAACAGCTTTGTGAAAGCAAACCTGATCCAGAACCAGAATCCCTGCGCCTCCCACTGGATCTCCGAACTCTCTCCACTCAGCGATACCCTTGTGATGGAAGATGGTTCGATCTGGCAGATCAGCCCATCTGACCGAGCGCTTTTGAGCGGGTGGAAAAAAAATGACCTGATTGTGATCACCCAGTCTGGCTATTTTTCCGGGTATACCTATAAAATCATGAATAAAAGCGTGAATAATGCAGTGGCTGCAAATCTCGGTTTAGGATCTATTATTGGCGGAAAGTATTCGCATCGAATTGTGGAGATCAATCCCTTCATAGGCGAGATTTTACTTGAAAATGGCTTCCACTGGAGAGTTCCCTCAAGCGATGTTGTGCTTCTCAGAGACTGGAAGATCAATGATACAATTATTGTGGGGATCAATACCCGTTTTTTTTCTAGCGGAGAGTTCATTCTGATCGATGTAGAAGTGAACAATTACGTCAAAACGAACCTCGTGCAATAGGAGCTCTTATGTCAATTTACCCCCTCTCTCCCTCTGCGCAGCAGGTTAGAGCCCAGCCGCCTGCGGAAAGTCTTGGATTTTGGATGATAGCAGCAAGAATCGTCACCCTTTTTTCCACCATGGCTTCTATGTCGGCAAGCTATGCATTCCTGGATCCCGTTTCTGCTACCCTCCTTTCAGCACTTTCTGCTTTTATAGGCTATAGGATTTGGGATTATTTCTCTCCCAATCCGCAACCTGGTTCTTTGGGGGGGGCCCAGGAAACGCCAGTGGGAACAGATCATGTACACTATCACGAAGCTCCAGTGAGAACAAATCATATATACCATCATGTACACCAGAACAACCCACCTGTCGAACACCACCACTGGTGGAGTGCCTGGAATCCTTTCCGCACCGTCTCTCAGCCCCAACTGCCTCCTGCTCAAAGGGAGCATACCCCTTCTCACAATAGCTCCTGGTGGCAGAATCTTTGGCCCAATTCTCCAGTGTCTGGTTCCCAAGCGATACCCGGGGGAAGGGGGCAGGTTATCTCACAACAATCGCCGCAGCCACCCATCCCTTATTCACCTCCGGCGCAACAACCCCAACACGCCATTCCAGGTAGAACGCAGCAACAAGCATACGTTCCGCAGCAGCAGGGCCAGCATGCAGCTCCTGGAGTAAGAGCTACTCAACCATCCCCTCCCAATACTCAGCAGCCATTTCCCGCCTTCCCACCTCCGTTTATGCGGCAACCAGCATACGTTCCACAGCAACAGCAGGGCCAGCATGCAGTTCCTGGAGTAAGAGTGCAACCGCCTCCTCCTCCCAATAATCCGCAGCAGGGGCAGCATGCAATTCCTGGAGTAAGAGTGTAACAGCCTCCTCCTCCCAATAATCCGCAGCAGGGGCAGCGTGCAATTCCTGGAGTAAGAGGTTCGTAAGTGAGCAAGTAGAAAAAAATCCTGTTTTAGGAGATTATATGGCATCACTCACTACAGCCCTGAGGTTTGATGTATTGCTATAGTTGTGGAAGTGTACAGGAGTTGTCTAACCATAAGGTTCCCTTTCGGGCAACCTGCAGCGTTTGCGAAAGGGATCTGCATGTGTGTAAAAATTGCCGCCACTACATGCCAGGCAAACCCAATGAGTGCAACGTTCCTGGAACCCTTTTCATCCGCGACCGTGAAGCCTACAATTTCTGTGAAGACTTCTCCCCCTTGCCTGATAGCCAGCAACCCCAAAAAAAAGAGCCTAAATCTGTCTGGGGAGAGGATCTCTCCTCCCGCAAAAAAGGGAAAGAGGCTTTCGATGATCTT
>Ga0207065_1091_pt1 | contig 21096 bp, 18 predicted proteins | sample Alteio_BWMinCont_27_FD_153492 | JGI IMG/M metagenome (GOLD analysis project Ga0207065, IMG submission 153492) | Enriched cells from forest soil in Barre Woods Harvard Forest LTER site, Petersham, Massachusetts, United States -... | ecosystem: Environmental > Terrestrial > Soil > Temperate forest >...
GCAGAAGGTGCGATGGATGCAGGCAACATGTTAAAACCTGCGCTTGCCCGCGGCGAATTACATTGCGTGGGTGCGACAACATTGGACGAATATCGTCAATATATCGAAAAAGACGCTGCACTCGAACGTCGTTTCCAACGGATTTTAGTGGATGAACCTTCCGTGCCCGATACCATTGCCATTCTTCGCGGTTTAAAAGAACGTTACGAATTGCATCACGGTGTTGAAATCACCGATTCCGCTATTGTCGCTGCGGCAACTTTATCACATCGCTATATCTCCGATCGTCAATTGCCTGATAAAGCGATCGATCTCATCGATGAAGCTGCCAGTAATATTCGCATGGAAATCGAGTCTAAACCGGAAGCATTAGATCATCTGGATCGCCGCTTAGTGCAATTCAAGATCGAACGCGAAGCCATGAAAAAGGAAACCGACGAAGCTTCAAAAAAACGGTTAGAAAAATTAGCAGCCGAAATTAAAAAACTAGAAGATGAATCTGCAAAGTTAGAAGAAGTTTGGAAAAAAGAAAAAGACACGTTACAAGGCGCACAAAAAATTAAAGAAGAATTAGAGCGTGCCCGTTTAGAATTTGACTCAGCACGTCGCGCCGGTAATTTAGCGCGTATGGCCGAATTGCAATACGGCCGTATTCCTGAGCTTGAAAAAAAATTACTTGAAGAAAGTAATACGGAGAAAAAACAAACGAAATTAGTCCGCAGCAAAGTCACAGAAGAAGAAATTGCCGAAGTCGTTTCAAAATGGACACATATACCCGTTTCAAAAATGTTGGAAAGTGAAAAAGAAAAATTATTACAAATGGATGATGCATTACATAAACGTATCATTGGCCAAAGCCAAGCGGTAACCGCTGTCAGTAATGCGATTCGCCGCTCACGCGCGGGTTTATCTGATCCCAAACGTCCGATTGGTTCTTTCCTATTTTTGGGCCCAACTGGTGTCGGTAAAACGGAATTATGTAAAGCCTTAGCTGAATTTTTATTTGATACGGATGAAGCCGTCATCCGTATCGATATGTCTGAATTTATGGAAAAACATTCGGTAGCACGCTTGGTCGGTGCGCCTCCTGGTTATGTGGGTTATGAAGAAGGTGGTTATCTGACGGAATTGGTGCGCCGCAAACCCTACTCAGTGATTTTATTAGATGAGATGGAAAAAGCCCATCACGATGTATTCAATATTTTATTACAAGTTTTAGATGATGGGCGCTTGACAGATAGTCATGGGCGCACGGTTGATTTCCGTAACACGATCGTAGTGATGACATCGAATTTAGGGTCGTCGTTAATCCAAGAGATTTCTGTCAAAGGCGATTACTTTGCGATGAAAGAAGCGGTACTACGCGAAGTTGGTCAACATTTTCGTCCTGAATTCATGAACCGTATTGATGAAACCGTGGTATTCCATCCGTTAGATGAAGAACAAATTAAACAAATTGCAGAAATTCAAATCGTAAGATTGCGCGCACGCTTAGCTGAGCGCGATTTAGGATTAACGCTTAGCAAAGGGGCGATGGATTATTTGGCAGCAGCGGGGTATGATCCCGTATATGGGGCGCGTCCATTAAAACGTGCAATTCAACAATATATTGAAAACCCATTAGCACAAGAAATTCTAGCAGGAAAATTTTTACCAGGTGATGTGATTCAGGTTACGGAAAAAGCGGGTAAGTTGAAGTTTGCTAAAGCAACGGCAGAAGTTTAACAGAACCAATAAAAGGACAAGTCACATGTACAAGCACATCTTATTTGCAACAGATTTGAGTGAAGACACGGAATACCTCGTCAATAAAGTTCGCGCGATGCGTGAGCTCACCAAGGCAAAACTCAGTCTGGTGCATGTCGTTGAGCCTTTGCCGGGTTATAGCTATGCCTATCTGGGCATTGAAGATATTGAAGGCCAGTTAATTGACGAAGCACGTACCGCTTTAGTGAAATTGGGCGATAAGCTAACCGTCGATAAAAAAGATCAATGGGTGGAAGTGGGACCCACTAAGTCAAAAATTCTCGGTGTCGCAAGCGATGTCGGTGCGGATTTAATTATGTGTGGAAGTCATGGTCGTCACGGGTTGTCATTATTGCTAGGATCAACGGCGAATGCGATCTTGCATGGTGCGAAATGTGATGTATTGACTGTGCGTTTGCCAGAATAAGAAACAAACTACGTCATTGTGAGTGAGCCCGTCATTGCGAGCGCAGCGAAGCAATCCAGTACGGTGTCCGAGCTCAACCCCGCACTGGATTGCTTCGCTATGCTCGCAATGACAGATTTATTGTAAGGATAATCAAAACGATGGAATTCAAAGACTACTACGCAACAATGGGGGTGCAACGAACCGCATCCGCTGATGAAATAAAAAAAGCTTATCGCAAGCTTGCGCGCAAATATCATCCCGATGTGAGCAAAGAACCCAACGCGGAAGAAAAATTCAAAGAAGTTCAAGAAGCTTACGAAGTATTAAAAGACCCCAAAAAACGTGCTTCTTACGATCAATTAGGCAGCCAATGGCAAGCAGGACAAGAATTTAGACCCCCTCCGAATTGGCAGAGCCAATATTATGAAGAAGGCTCTCCGTTTGAAGAGGGCGGTTTCGGTGGTTTTAGTGATTTTTTTGAAAATATTTTCGGGGGTGGTCGTGCGGGTCGACATGCTGGTATGCATCAGCGACGCCAAGAATTCAATCAGCGTGGTAGCGATCAACACGCTAAAATCAATGTCAGCTTGGAAGAAGCTTATCATGGCGCAAGCAAAGAGATCCATCTGCAAGTCCCTGAGATGGATGCACAGGGGAGAGTTCATAACAAATCACGTGTATTAAAAATTAATATTCCGAAAGGCGTAGTTTCGGGTCAACAATTACGTTTAGCCCAACAAGGTTTGCCTGGTGTCGGTAAAGGAGCTCCAGGTGATTTGTATTTAGAAATTGATCTGTTGCCACATCATTTATTTACATTACAAGGGCGCGATGTTTATGTCACCTTGCCAGTGACGCCCTGGGAAGCCGCTTTAGGAGCGAAAGTCACTGTGCCGACACTAGGTGGCCCGGTCGATATGAAAATTGCGCCAAACTCTCAGGCGGGCCAAAAATTGCGTTTAAAAGAGCGCGGAATTCCCGGCAGACCGCACGGCGATCAATACGCGCTATTGCAAATTCAAACACCGCCAGCCCACACCGATGCGCAACGTGCATTATATGAAAAAATGGCACAGGAAATGCCATTTAATCCGCGGGAGAGGATGTGAATATGACGAAGAATACTTTGGTGGTCGTGAGTATCGAAGAATATCCAGAGCTGACGCTGGAAGAGATTTGTCGTGCTTGTCATGTTCCGGCCGATTTTATTCAAGATATCGTTGACTTTGGAATTATTGAGCCGCGCGGAACTTCGGTTGAAACCTGGCGTTTCGATGCAGAGCATTTACGACGTGTGCGTACGGTGGTGCATTTGCATCATGATTTAGAAGTGAATTTGGCGGGTGCGGCGCTGGTGTTAGATTTGTTGGATGAATTGCAGAGAATGCGTGCACGGTTGGAAGTGTTTGAGAAGAAGTAACCAGTAAGCCCTCTCCCGCCCCGTGGCAATGTGAAGGAGTTAAAACTTTCAGCGGGAGAGGGTTTGGGTGAGGGGGAGTGTTCGCATTATCCCTCACCCAAACCCTCTCCCGCTGTGGTATTTAAGTATTTCTTGAAGCCATGGGGCGGGAGAGGGCTTACTTTTTAAATTATTCCGCAAACTTCTCCGCCACAAAATCCCAATTCACTAGCTTCCAAAAGTTATCAACATAGGTGGGTCGCATATTGCGGTAATCAATGTAATAAGCATGTTCCCAAACATCGCAAGTCAATAACGCTTTTTTGTGTTGCGTCATGGGTGTGCCAGCATTGCTGGTGCTTATCAATTCCAATTCACCTTTATCATTTTTAGCAAGCCATCCCCAGCCGGAGCCGAACGTTGTAATAGCTGTTTGACTAAACAGTTTTTTAAATTCCTCAAACGAACCAAACTTTTTCTTGATCGCATCAGCTAATTTGCCAGAAGGCTCGCCTGCACTGTTGGGCGTCATGCAATGCCAATAAAAAGTATGGTTCCAAACCTGGGCTGCGTTGTTAAAGATGCCGCCGCTGGATTTCATGATAGTTTCTTCTAAGGACATTTTTTCAAATTCTGTACCCGGAATTAACTTATTCAAATTATCGACGTAAGCTTTATGATGCTTACCATAATGATATTCCAAGGTTTCTTTGGAAATGTAAGGTTGGAGTGCGTCGAGAGCGTAAGGTAATTTCGGTAATTCATGTGTCATTTATTATTCTCCTTAAGTTAGAGTTGCCCAAAGTTTAGGGGGGAGGGGGGTGGAATGCAAGTCCCTTTCCATTTCGTGTTATTATTTTACTATAACTTATTGAAAAGGACTTGGGTGATGTCTTCTGATTTGATAAACATCGGTCTAGGTTTTCTTGAAGGCTTTGCGCTGATTATTTCTCCGTGCATTTTGCCCATCTTGCCAATTATTCTTGCGGGTTCTCTTGCCGGTAGTAAAAAGCGTCCGCTGGGTATCGTGACAGGTTTTGTGTTGACTTTTGCCTTATTTACCTTTTTCTCGCGAAAATTAGTTCAATATTCGGGAATTGATCTGTCACTCATTCGGCATATTTCATTTGCTGTTTTGTTTCTTTTAGGCGTCGTTATGATGTCGACTTATCTTTCCGAAAAATTTGCGCGTTTCACTCAACGTTTAGCGAATGTCGGTGCATCTGTTGGCACGCAGCTTAAAGAGGGTTATTACAGCGGTGTTGTATTCGGAGGGTTAATAGGGTTGGTTTGGACACCGTGCGCGGGACCGATTTTAGCGGCGGTGATTGTGCAAACTGTTATTCAAACAACTTCGTTAAGTAGTTTTTTTATCGTCTTGGCTTTTGGACTGGGTGCGGCTATTCCGATGTTAATTATCGCGTTGTTCGGGAGAGGTATCATGGCGAAACTGGGATTCTTCAGAAATAGAGCGGAATTGTTACGTAAGCTCGTGGGGCTGGTCATTATTGCTAGCGTTTTTTATATGATATATTCCGATAGCTTAACTCTTTCTTTTGCAAAGACACCTGACAATCAAACTCAAACTACAGCACTCATAGATGGTGTGTCGGAACCTTATCCCGCACCAGAAATTGCCGGGATTACAGCTTGGATAAATTCATCGCCCATAGAAATTTCTCAGCTAAAAGGCAAAGTAATTCTTATCGATTTTTGGACGTACTCCTGTATTAACTGCATGCGTACTTTGCCTTATCTCAAAGATTGGTATGCAAAATATCATGACAAAGGGTTTGAAATTATCGGTGTGCATAGTCCCGAATTTGATTTTGAAAAAAATCTTGAGAATGTCAAAAACGCTGTGACGCAAGATGGAATTCAATATCCTGTCGCGTTAGATAATAACTTTGCGACATGGCGTAATTTTAGTAATCGTTATTGGCCGGCACATTATCTCATTGATAAGAATGGTAACGTTGTTTATGAACATTTTGGTGAAGGGGAATATGCAGAGACAGAAAATAATATACGTTTTTTATTAGGTTTAAAGCAAACAGCAACGCCTGCTAATTTTGGTGAAGAAGTTAATTATGGCACGCAGACGCCAGAAACGTATTTGGGTTATGCGCGCATGGAAAATTATGCAAGCCCAGAACCGATTACGCATAATCATCCTGCAAAATATCTGTTTCCCGTGAGTCTTGATGAAAATCAATGGGCGCTGCAGGGAAATTGGAATATCACTTTGCAGCGCATTGTTTCCGCAGAAAAAGAAGCTGCGCTTAGAATACATTTTAATGCGCGTAAAGTATTTATCGTGATGGGAAGTGCAACGGGTTTTTCAATTGATGTTAAGCTTTTGCTGAATGGTCAACCTGTCACAAGCGAAAAAGGTAAGGATGTGGTGAATAGTCGCATCACAGTAAAAAATAATCGTTTGTATGAGGCGGTTGTTTTGCCACACCCGTCAAGCGATATTCTGGAAATCATCGCATCCGCGCCCGGATTGGAAGTGTATACGTTTACATTTGGTAGCTAAGCAGTCTCTTGTCATCCAGTAAATTTTTCGTCCTATTAAGTGGTAAGAAGAAAATGCTATTACGAAAAATAACACTGTCATCCCGCAAGTTTTTCATCCCATTGAGTGATAAGAAGAAAATGTTATTACGAAAAATAACACTGTCATCCCGCAAAATTTTTCGTCTTATTAAGTGGTAAGAGAAAAGTGCTATTACGAAAAATAACACTGTCATCCCGCAAATCTTTCGTCTCTTTGAGTGATAAGAAGAAAATGCTATTACGAAAAATAACTCTGTCATCCCGCAAATTTTTCGTCCCATTGAGTGATAAGGAGAAAATGCTATTACGAAAAATAACACTGTCATCCCGCAAATTTTTCGTCCCTTTGAGTGATAAGGAGAAAATGCTATTACGAAAAATAACTCTGTCATCCCGCAAATTTTTCGTCCCATTGAGTGATAAGAAGAAAATGCTATCACGAAAAATTGTGCGGGATCCGGTAGAGTTCTTGCATAGGACAGCACCAGGCCCCGCAAAAATTCTTGTGATAGCATAAGGTTCTTCAAGCTGACAATGGACAAGAATTTTGCGGGGTGACAAGTGCCGTTATTCTTTGTATGATCCAGAAAAATGGAAGTGAGAATAATAGTATGATAATACGTTCAGATAAAAATCATGAAACAAAAGAAGAGCTTAAAAATTATAAAGCGGCATTCCAACCTAACTTAGATGAGCTCAAAAAGTTTGATAAAAAGTCATTGCACCCTGTTACTACCTATTATGCGAATCGTGCTTTACCCGTTATGTATGGAATTCCTATTCATGGTTATGTCGTCTTAGGCAGTACACCTAAAACCATTCACCTCACTCGCTCAGATATCATCTTGCCTAAAGACCATAAACTGAAAGCAAAATTCGCCGATGTTTTTTATCTTGGTCAATCCTCAATGCATGCACCTTTTCGAGTGACGGATAAATTAGTATCAGCAGCGGAAAGTGATAGAGAAAATTATGGTGAAAGCGCTTTACAAGCTTTACAAGATTTGCGCGGTCGCGAATTTCCTTCGGTAGAACATTTTTTACGAGAGTTGCTGAAAAAAGCGTACTCACATCGGCTCACTGCGGAGATGATAATTCATTTAGCCCAAAATCCGTTTGAGGGCATGAGTCGTCTTAAAAAAAAATTAGCTGAGCAAGTTATAGAAGATAAAACAATCCAAACTTCGTTACGCTCCGAACTCTATTATCGTTCTTTATTAGCTAATCTCGTCAATCTTAATCATGATAGCAATCGTGAATACGGGGCTGTTTTACCTTACAATAAGAACATTGCTTTTTGTCGCCAAGATCGAGAGGCATTTGAGACAGGAGAGGCGCTTGTAAAACCCTATCCTCTGATTCCTTCGTGGATTATTCAAGATCTTTTTCGACAGACATTGCTTTATCAAAATTACATGGAGCAAAAAGCCGGAATTGGCGAAGCTTTTGATGACGACAAAGAATCTACTCATATAGCAAAGCAGCGTGTGACGCAGCAAGATACGCAACGAATAATGGATCAATTGGTGCAATTTGCTGATGTGCCTTTGGGCCCGCATCAAGCCAATTGCAATAAAGCGATGACTACGTTTTTGCAAACAGCGGAAGATATTGCGGCAAAAGAAGCAAAAAGAGATCCTGAAACAATCACAGCAGCATCGTATTCTTCGGTGGGTTCTTGGTTGCGAATGCCTTTTTGGCAGCCAGTGAAGCCCTTGACGTTGGAGCAACACATCGAAAGATTAATTACGAATTCGCAGTTGAAAATACAAGATGGAAAATTACTTCAAGAGCTTGCGGATAACAAAGATCGAATTATTAAAGCGATAGAAGAATTTCCTAAAGATAAGCAAAAAACACTTTTCAAAAAATGTTTGGATGAAAAAACCCAATTAGGTCAGGTCTTTTTTGCGAAACGCACAGGTTATTACTTTCGCCCGGATAGATCACGCGGCCAACTTAAGTTGATCGCTGATAAACTGCATGCATTGGATCAAAAACCATTGGCGCTTGAAGAAGCTACGTCGCAGGATGAATGGTTGCTGGTTAATGATGATAGTCAGAAATTCAAAAAAGATTGGATCTGTCGTTAATAGCATTCAATTCCAGATTTGTGATTCCAATTTCTGGAATCATAAACTTGGCATTGACTGAATACTTGCAAATATAATGACCAAAATTGAGAATTGATCATATAGATTGATCTTTAATTGACAAATTATTTTCTCGTGTGTATTTTTGGCGCAAAATGATCTTTAACACGAGGATAGAATTTTGGATACACGCGAAATTAAAGCCGCTCCCATAAAACCCACTTCCCGAGTGGACATTAAAGATATAGGCAAAACAGAGACAATTCGCACGATCTGTTATTTCTCTGACGATACGATAGGGGCTTACGGAGTTGGTAATGAAAAAGTTCAACTAAAAATATATCAAACCAATCCATTGAAGCATTTGACCACGTATGTCATTCCTCCTAATGAAGGTAGACAGCTTCATTGGAATGTAACACCACTGAAAATAGCTGATACTTATATTTTTCTTGATTCAGGGAAAAAGGAACATGGACTGGCTATTTATGATATTAAAAATCGCAATATAGGTACTTTTCTCCATAAGGGCGGTACGTTTGAGCTTGAGAAAGCTATCCAACTCAACTCGACTTGTTTTGCTGTTCCTCACCTTTCGGATGATAAATGCGCTGCGATGATACACCTGTTTAAGCTAGAAAAAGAAACGGTTAAAGAGTTTAAAAAAATATACCTTACACGACATCATTATGACTTTGATTCCGGATTTGAAAGTAAAGATGATGCAGCAAAAAAACAAAATGCCGAATTACCTTTTAACATAGATGAAATTAATCATTTGGAACGTTTGACGGATGATTCTTTTATTGTTCATGGAGTGAATGGACATTACGAAAGCGGATCTGTCGTTTTGAAATGTAATTTTAATCAGGATACGATTACAGAATTAATTTCTCTACCTACCTCTTGGCCGGTTGTCCGTGTGCTAAATCCGAAAAAATTGCTTTCTATCGTTCTCGAATCAGAGTCTAAGCCGCATTTACAAAGTCAAGTATGGGAGCTTAGTGAAGATGCTCAAGCTACGCTTAAGTTTGAAGAAACGATCATGCAAAAAGATCAATATGGCGAACCGTTTCTCAAACCTGGACACGAGCACTGGGCTGGCGAAGTGCAATGCCTACCTGCTGAAATAGGATTCGTACACCAAACGCGAGGATTAGCTGAACCAATGGCATTGCATTTATTCGGCAAGCCATCCCTTGTTCCCGTGCAAACATTATCTTTCCATTCTGTTTTTGTGACAAAAAGTGGCTTGGTGTATACAAATGATAATCGAACCTATTTATGCGAAATTTTGCTTGATGACATTATTAAAGAGCAAAGGCTTAACGTAAAGAACACAAGTCGCACAGAAATCTTTACATCAGATGTCACGCAACAGGAATTATTAAAAAGTACAAGATTACCGGAAGTACTGATTGGATTGATTAAAGGCTATGTCGAATCTAAACCCGAATTACCGACCAGCGCTTTGATATCGCCAACGAAGGTGGATGGTTATATTGAAAAATTATTTTTGATAATAAAAGATGACAAATATCTTCCGCGTAAATACGCGGAGCAAGTGAGTGCTCTGCTTGAAGAAAAACAAGCTGCATCCGTTGTGCTTAAAAAGCTAAAAGATATTGTAAAAAAATATGTGCCACAAGGAATTGCGTATGCTCTATTTAGTAAAGATGGTCGCACGGAGCAAGAAAAATTACTGCATCAACTTGTTATGCAATTAGATGGTTTTCCTGACTTGATTACCTCGCCTCTTTTTGAGCAACTCTTAGAGGATTGGAATCGATTCCATCATTTACCCAGAAGAAGTATTTGGGAACATTAACCATTTGTAATTATTATTCTAGTTCACTATTGAGAGATAACACATGAGCATCACATCAAGACTTGCAGAAACAAAAGAGTCCGAAGAAAAACAGTTAGCAGTTATCAAATCAGGAAAAATGTCCATTTCGTTTAAAGGTGTTACAGCAGTATCTGATAGGTTGATAGCAGTTAAAAATCAAGGACAAGTCTTCATTGTCGATCTCGAAGTATCTAAAACGTTGGTATCTGAGACCAAAGACGCTGATGAAACATCGATATGCCAAGATGCGCAGCTCATTGATACAGAAGCCCTCTGTCTTGCTGTCAGTGAGAATGGAAAGCATTTGGTTATTCTGGGTAATGATAAAATAAAAATCTGGCATCTTGAGAATGTATATAGTGCTGAAGATTTCAAGAAAATGACACCTGACTCTTTTGATCTGAGTGAAGCTTTTAAGGCAGAAGAAGTTGTTCCTCAGATGTTTTTTGCTTTCAATAATACGCATGTACTGATAAATCACCTTAACAAAAATGATTTTCTTTTGCGGTCTATCTCAAGCATTAATTTGAAAAATGGCAACCGCGAATTAATAGAAACAGGTCTAATTGCTCAAGGTCTTCTCGATGAAAATAAGCTTTGTGCCATTGATTGGGAAAAAGCAGGGGTTTCAATGTATGATATTCAACTGGATGAACATCAGAAAGTTAGTTTAAGTCATCCAGTCAATTTAATCCCACCTCTGCCTTTTGAACGTCATAATTATTGTGTTATCTCGCCAGATAAAAAGCATCTTGCAGTAGAGCGGAGGCCAATATATATAAGAGGTGCGGAATTCACGTGGTATGCAATACAAGATAATTTCAAATTGAATAGTATTGGATTTCTTGACATGAACACTGATTTGAATATCTTCAACCCTTTATTTACACTTGATAATGCGCTTATTGTGTGTATGGAAGATAGAATCGAAATGATTGATTCTGAAAGCCATACGTCATTGCAAATGGATCGAAATAAAGTCATAAATTGTTGCGTTCTGCCCAATGGAAATATTTTCATAGCAAAGAAGAAAGGAGATTTTAGTCTTTATCGTGGCCCGCAAAATGCTTATCAAAAAGCTTACTCTACATTATTGCATACGATAGAAGTAGGCGATGCCCTACAAATTTTCCCTGGAACTATTGCCAAGATGATTGGTGGTTATCTCGAAGATTGTCGGTTTTTTTCTAAGAGCAGTCTTAAACATTGTGATGGTAAGGTGTTTGAGCGAGAAGTTTTAAAAAATGTTTTAGATTGCTTGTTGCTGGATGAGGCAATTGAAGAAAAGGATAAAATCGCAATACGTGATTTCAATAAATTTTTGACGCGACCAAAAAGTATAGATGAGAGTGTAAAAGAAGCATTAAAGACATTGAAAATGACTGATCAGTTGAAAACATTTTTGCAAGATTTAGAAAACGTATTTTCACCTGCTGTTGAGAAAGTGTCAGATCTTAAAATAACTTAAACACCCCGTGCACTCGAGGCGCCGAGGTCGGTTCATTTTTTTGAAATTAACATGCTGCACACTCTTCCTTATTATCACGCCTGCCGATAATCTGTCTGCAAAAGCGGTCATGAATATGAGATGATTTTGGTGCTCAGTAAGGTATACGCAAGCCCCAGGCGCGATCTTAGGATGGAGCCGCTGGGTGAAAAGAAGTAAACGCAAATCACATGTTAATTTCAAAAAAATGAACCGACCTCGGCGTGGCGCAGGTGGCGGGTGATTGTTTTCCCCTCACCCAAACCCTCTCCCGCTGTAAGGGCAGTGTCTTTTTCAAAGTCTAATGGGCGGGAGAGGGCTTATTCCTTAGGAAAATTTTAAAAGTTTTCTTCTTTGCGTTTGGTTAGGACTTCACAGCCGGTTTCGGTAACTAATAGGGTATGTTCCCATTGAGCAGACAGAGCGTGATCTTTGGTAACAACAGTCCATTTATCCGGTAAAAGTTTCACAAAGCGTTTGCCGGCATTGATCATTGGTTCAATGGTAAATATCATTCCTGGCTTAATTTCTTCGCCTGTCCCGGCCGTCCCATAATGCAACACATTCGGCGGCTCATGGAAAATTTTCCCAATCCCATGCCCGCAATACTCCCTGACTACCGAAAAGCGATTAGATTCCGCGTAATCTTGGATCGCCGCTCCAATATCGCCAAAATGGGCCCCTGGCTTCACTTGTTGGATACCCAGGTATAAACACTCCTGGGTCACACGAATCAGGCGCTCAGCCAGAATAGAAGGCTTACCCACCACAAACATCTTGCTGGTATCCCCGTGATAGCCGTCTTTGATGACTGTAATATCAATATTAACGATATCCCCGTCTTTCAGTTTCTTTTGGCTGGGGATACCATGACACACTTGGTGATTAACAGATGTACAGATTGATTTAGGAAAACCGTGATAATTCAAAGGCGCAGGGACAGCCTGTTGCACATTCACAATATAATCATGGCAGATTTGATTTAATTCATCGGTCGTCACGCCCGCCCGCACATAAGGTTCAATCATTTCAAGAACCTCGGCAGCCAGACGGCCCGCGATACGCATTTTTTCGATGTCTTCAGGGGTTTTAATGATAATTTCCATAGGATTATTATATAGCACTTAAGTATTGTTAGAAATGGTCATCTATGGTATAAAGGCGAGCTTTTATTAGCAAATGAAATTTTAACCCACACACGTATCGTGGCTATTTACCGGGTGCCCGCAAGGGTTGGTAAATGGGATACGTGGAGGCCTAACCCAAACTTTGGAGATTAATGTAAATGACACCATCAACAGCTGTAAGTATGAAAGACATGCTCAAAGCGGGCGTGCACTTTGGACATCAAACCTGCCATTGGAACCCAAAAATGGGAACCTATATTTATGGCGCTCGTAACAAGATTCACATCATCAATTTAGAAAAAACCGTGCCAATGTTTAAAGATGCGCTGAATTTTATCGGCAATATCGCATCTAAAAAAGGCAAGATTTTATTTGTCGGCACCAAAGAAGCTGCTCACGACATCGTTAAAGAAGAAGCGCAACGCTGCCACATGCCTTATGTGGATCACCGTTGGCTAGGTGGTATGTTGACGAACTACAAAACCATTCGTCAGTCCATTCGCCGCTTGAAAGAATTAGAAGCGATGTTCGACAAGCAATCTTTTGGTCGCATCACCAAGAAAGAAATTCTGAATTTAACCCGTGAAAAAGCCAAGCTAGAACGCAGCTTAGGCGGAATCAAAAACATGGGTGGCTTACCCGATGCGGTATTTGTGATTGACGTTGGTCATGAAAAGATTGCCGTACGTGAAGCAAACCGTTTAGGCATTCCTGTCATTGGTATTGTTGATACCAATAATAGCCCAGAAGGCGTGAGCTATGTTATCCCAGGTAACGATGACTCCTTACGTTCCATCCAGCTCTACACCAAATATGTAGCTGATTGCATCTTAGAAGCGCGCGGTAGCAACCCTGAACTCGTTGCCGATGAATTCGTTGAAATCGAAGAAGAAGTCGTCGCAATCCGCCTCCAAGATGATGAAGAGGGCGATAAGTAATAACTCTTTACGTCACCCCTGTCTCCGCGTCATCCCCGTGCCAACGGGGAGCTTCCCAAAGATCCCCGTTTTTGCGGGGATGGCGTGCCGGTGGGGGAATGACACATTTAATTTCCCGTTCGAGAAATGAGGTATTGTTATGGCAGAAATAACTGCAGCTCAAGTCAAAGAATTACGTGAACGCACTGGCGTTGGCATGATGGAATGCAAAAAAGCATTAGTGGCAACCAATGGTGATATGGATCTTGCAATCGAAGAACTCCGCAAATCAGGGCGTGCTAAAGCTGATAAAAAATCAGGTCGTGTAGCAGCCGAAGGCGTTGTGATTATGCAAACTAGCAACGATGGAAAATTGGCAGTCATGGTTGAAATCAATAGCGAAACAGATTTCGTGGCGCGTGACGCTAACTTCTTGGCATTTGCAAACGCAGTCGCAAAAACCGCATTGGCAGCAAAAGAACAAGATGTTGCAACTCTTATGTCCTTACCAATAGCCGGTGGCGATTCAACCGTAGAAGAAGCGCGCTTAATGCTCGTGACCAAAATCGGTGAAAACATCAATGTACGCCGTATTGTTATCGCAACCACACAATCCGGTAGCATTGGCACCTATTTACATGGCAGCCGTATTGGCGTCTTGGCTGAGCTTGATGTCAACAATCAAGATTTAGCGAAAGATATCGCTATGCATATTGCAGCGAGCAAACCTTTAGTGATTTCTCAAGAAGATGTATCGGCTGATCTTGTTGCCAAAGAAAAAGAAATTTACATGGCACAAGCGGCAACCAGTGGCAAACCACAAGAAATTCTCGAAAAAATGGTTGGCGGCAAGCTGAAGAAATTCTTGGATGAAGTTAGCTTAATGGGTCAGCCTTTCGTCAAAGATCCTGAAGTGATGATTTCAACCTTGCTCAACAAACATCGTGCGAAAGTGTTATCTTTTACACGTTTTGAAGTGGGTGAAGGGATTGAAAAAGAAACCGAAGATTTTGTTGAAGCAGTGATGGCTCAGGTACACGGCAGTTAATTTAGCCTCGTGTGCATTGACTTTATTTTCCCTGTACGCGTAACGTGCGGGGAAAATCATAAATTGTTTATGATTAAAATGGCCTTAATAAAGGATACATTTCATGGATAAGTCTAACAAACCCATCTATCAACGCATTCTCTTGAAGTTAAGCGGAGAAGCGCTGCAAGGCGATCATTTAGGCGTCGATCCAAGTAAATTAGTGCGCATTAGCACTGAGATTGCCGGACTCGTCAAACTGGGCGTGCAAGTTGCGATGGTCATTGGTGGCGGTAATATCATTCGTGGCGCGGACCTTTATACAACCGGTTTTGACCGCGTAACAGCCGATCAAATGGGCATGCTCGCGACGATGATCAATGGTTTGGCATTACGTGATGCTCTCGAACGCAAATCTATTCCCGTTCAAGTTATGTCGGCATTAGCTGTGCCTGGCTTAGTCGATATTTATGACCGCATCAAAGCGAAGACGGCGTTACAACAAGGTAGCGTGGTGATTTTTGTGGGTGGCACGGGCAATCCTTTGGTAACGACAGATACGGCAGCCGCTTTGCGTGGCATTGAAACGGGCGTAGATGTTGTGCTCAAAGCGACGAAAGTGGATGGTGTATTTGCCGAGGATCCCGTTAAAAATCCGAAAGCAGAACGCTACACCGCATTAACCTACGAAGAAGTGCTAGAACAACGTTTGGGTGTAATGGATTTAAACGCGATTTTATTATGTAAAGATCATAACCTGCCTTTACGCGTATTTAATATGAATAAGCAAAATGCGTTACAGCGAATTGTGCTGGGAGATGATGTTGGCACACTAATTAAGGATGGAGAATAACGTTATGCATAAAGAGATAAAAGAAGCCGAAGTTCGCATGCAAAAAAGCATCGAATCATTCAAACATGATATTTCTAAATTACGCACCGGTAGGGCGCATCCTAGTTTATTAGATCAAATTCGTGTGGATTATTACGGTAGCGAAACACCGTTAAACCAAGTTGCCGGCGTCACGGTCAGCGATGCGCGCACTCTGACAGTCACGCCTTATGAAAAGCGTATGATCCCTGTCATCGAAAAAGCCATCATGACGTCTGGATTAGGTTTAAATCCAGCAACATCGGGTGAAGTGATCCGCATTCCACTCCCGGCCTTAACCGAAGAACGCCGTAAAGACTTGATCAAGGTGTTGAAAAACGAAGGTGAAGCTGCGCGCGTGAGTATCCGAAATGCGCGTCGCGATGCGAACAATGCATTGAAAGAATTATTGAAAAAGAAAGAAATCGCAGAAGACGAAGAGCGTCGCTTGACGGATGCAGTACAGAAGCTGACTGACAAATTTATTGCTGAAGTTGATAATTTGCTCTCCGTCAAAGAAGCGGATTTGATGGCGATTTAATGAATCCAAATAACTTTCCACGACATATCGCCATCATTATGGATGGTAATGGCCGTTGGGCTAAGCAACGGCATTTGCCGCGTGTTGCTGGCCATAAAGCCGGTTTTGATGCTGTACGCGAAGTCGTGAAAGGTTGTGTTGAAAAAAAAATAGAAGCGCTGACGCTATTTGCGTTTAGCACGGAAAATTGGCGGCGACCCGAGCAAGAAGTGGATTATCTGATGAATTTATTTATCACCGCCTTGCAACGCGAAGCCAAAAAATTGCATAAACAAAATATTAAGCTCCGCATTATTGGCGATCGCGATCGATTTGACAAAAAATTACGTGATCAAATCATCAAAGCCGAACAGTTAACCGCCAACAATACAGGTTTGAATTTAGTGATAGCGGCAAATTATGGTGGTCGCTGGGATCTCCAGCATGCTATGCAGAACATAGCGCAGGAGATTGAGCAGGGAACGCTGCGCAGTCAGGATGTGACATCTGATTTAATTCAAAGCCGGTTAACGTTGGCAGATTTACCTGAGCCGGATCTTTTTATTCGTACGAGTGGTGAACAGCGGATTAGCAATTTTCTGCTTTGGCAGATTGCTTATTGCGAACTGTATTTCACGAATGTCTTATGGCCCGACTTCACAGTGGCTGAATTAGATAAAGCCTTAGATTTTTATGTGAATCGCGAACGCCGGTTTGGCTATATCAGTGAACAACTTCAAGTGGATGAACATGCTTAAACATCGAATAATCACCGCGCTTATCCTGATTCCTATTTTTATCGCGTTAGTTTTATTTTTACCCCCGGTGGGGTTTGGTGTCATGACCGGTTTAGCTGTGCTGTGGGGCGCTTATGAATGGTCAGCATTTATGGGCATCAAAAAACTTACACTCAGAATCATTTATCCTATCTTAATGTTTTTGCTGCTCGAAGCCGCATTGATTGTTCCAGTGGTTTATATACTCGAAACAGCGGCGATCTGGTGGCTAATCGCATTACTTTTAGTTTTGTTTTATCCTCGCCTGAGCGGTATCTGGGGAAAAAGTCTGGTCATTCGCGGCATCATGGGGGTCTTGGTTCTCGTGCCTTGCTGGGTCGCGATTAACTTCATTCGTGATCATGAAAGCGGGGCCTATACCTTGTTATTTTTATTTGTACTGATTTGGGGCGCAGACACAGGTGCTTATTTCGCCGGTAAGAAATGGGGAAAAACCAAATTAGCCCCCGCCGTGAGTCCCGGTAAAACCTGGCAAGGATTGGCAGGAGCGATAGCGGTGACGTTGGTGATTGTTTTGATAACTTTGTACGCAACGAAAGTTCCTCATCCCATTTGGTTTGCAGCGATCGTGTTGACCATGGTTACCGTGCTGGTTTCCGTTCTGGGTGATTTATTTGAAAGTATGCTAAAGCGGAATGTGGGATTAAAAGATTCGGGACGTTTGTTGCCTGGACATGGTGGCATGTTAGATCGAATCGATAGTTTGACGGCAGCGGCTCCAGTGTTTGCACTAGGTGCATTATTGCTTGGGAAATTTTTCCAATAGAGCTGGATTTAAATGGAGAAACCTTAGATAATCTGCGGTCAGTTTGGGATAGCTATTCCTGCTAAGGAGAGGAAAGCCCTCTCCCGCTGAAGGTAATGAGTCTTTCTTGAGACTTCAGGGCGGGAGAGGGCTTATCCCTAGTGGGATGGTAGACGGATAAAATAAATAAAATAATGTAGTTAATATGAAAAAAATAATCATAGCTTTAATCGTTGTTTTAAATGCGTTTGTCACCGTAACAGGGGCCCATGCTTTTGTTGTACAAAAGATCGAAGTGCAAGGGCTGCAACGGATTTCCCCGGAAACCGTTTATAGCTATTTGCCTATCAAACGTGGTCAGAATTTAGGGTTGGAAAAAACCGCCGCGATTATTAAGGCGCTCTACAAAACCGGCTTTTTCGAACACATTAATTTAAGTCGTCAAGGCAATACGCTGGTGATTAATGTCGTTGAGCGAGCGACGATTGGTAAGCTTGAGATTAACGGCAACTCATTTATCCCCACCGACAAACTCAACACCGTCATGAAGAGCATGGACATCGCTGAAGGACGTGTTTACAACCGGGCGATGATTGATCGAATCAAACAAAGTTTATTGAATCAATACTATGAATTAGGCCGTTATAACGCCAGAGTCGACGTGACAGCCACGCCAATGCCACGCAATCGCGTTTTAGTCAAAATCGATATTTCAGAAGGCTTGGTCGCGAAAATTCGTCGCATCAATATCATTGGTAATCACGCCTTCAGTGAAAGCAAGCTACAAAGACAGTTAACTGTCTCGACGCCGGGTATCTTCACATTTATTACTCAGAAAGATCGTTATACTCAAGAGAAACTTGAGCAAAGTATTGAAAATCTTCGCAACTATTATCTCGATCATGGGTACCTCAAATTCGCTGTCAAATCTTCCCAAGTGGGCATCACGCCAGATCGTAAATCCATTTATTTAACCATTGTCATCGAAGAAGGACAGCCTTACACCATCAGTGGAATTGAATACTCAGGTAATTTAATTTTGCCGCGTGCAGAAATTGAAAAACGCATGAATATTCATGTCGGCGATACTTTCTCTCGTCAAAAAATTATTGATGGCGAAAAAGCAGTGACGGAAGCATTAGGGGATAAAGGCTATATTTTTGCAACCATGGCGATTGATCCTAAATTAAATGATAAAGATCGCACAGTGTTTTTGAAATTTGAAGCCAAGCCTGGCAAGCGCACTTACGTACGTCATATTTATTTTACCGATAATACAAAGACGAATGATGAAGCATTGCGTAGCCGTATGATGCAAATGGAATCGGCTCTGGTGTCCACCGGGAAATTAGAAGAATCAAAACATCAGCTAAGTATGTTGCCGTACATTAAAGACGTACAAATGAATGTGGTACCTGTGCGCGGCGAAGATGATCAAGTCGATGTCAATTATAAAGTGACGGAAGATAATGCGGCGCAGGCTAACTTTACTGTGGGTTATTCGCAACAATACGGTCCTCAGTTCGGTGCGGGACTTAACCAAAAGAACTTTTTGGGGACGGGTAAAACTTTAGGTTTTAACTTAACTCGTAGTAAGTACGAACAGTTTTATGGAATCAATTATACCAACCCTTATTACACGCCCGATGGGATCAGTCGTAGCATCAATATATCGGCTACCAAGACGAACCCTGGCCAAGGTAATTTCTCTTCCAGTTATGTATTAAATCAATATAACGCATCGGTTCTCTATGATATTCCGATTGGTCAGGAAAAAAAAGGAGCGTTTGATCGCGTTCAAGTGGGTTATGGTTACGAAGATGCGGTTGTGCATTTGCAAACACCGGTTTCGACCCAGGTGCTTAATTTTACGCATAGCTATGGACGTCATTTTGGGCAAGTGGATCTTGTGGCGGGCATTTCGCGAGATAGCCGTGATAAGTCAATCTTTCCTACGCGTGGAACATTAAATACCTTGGGTATTAACTTTTATGTCCCCGGTGCTGTGGGTACATTGAACTATTTTACGACGGCCTATAATGGCAAGTTTTATTATCCGATTACGAATAGCTTTATTTTCACAGCTAAGGCCCAGGTAGGCTATGGCAATGCGTTTAAAGGTGGTGTACAAGGCTTCCCATACTTTAAAAACTTTTATGCAGGTGGTATTGACTCCGTACGTGGCTATTTAGGTGGTACGTTGGGACCTCGAGATTCATTACGTAAGCCGACTGGCGGTAATTTATTAACAACCGGTAGTGTGGCAATGATTTTCCCCAACTATCTATCAGAGAATTTCCGTACCAGCGTGTTTTTTGATGGCGGTAATGTTTATAATACGTACGATAATCGCAGTGCGGGCGGAACCGCTTCAGGCAGCCCACGCTATTCGACGGGTATTGAGGGCGATTGGCTTACCATGTTTGGCTTGATCGATGTCTCTCTTGCGAAGCCCTTAAATCGTAAGTCGGGACGTGCGCGTGGTTTGAACGATGACGAAGAAGTATTCCAGTTTTCTCTAGGTGCTAATTTCGGATAATCGTGACATACTATGCGGCGGGAAAGTTGGCCGCCTAAGTATAAGTGGGGCAATTAAAACAGGAATTAACATTAATTTTTTTGGAGAAAGATATGAAGAAGGTAGTGGCTTTAGTCAGTTCTATTGTTATGCTGGTTGCGGGTACACAAAGTTTTGCTGCTGATAAGGCGACAACTCCAGTAACCTCAGCAAACATCGCAGTTGTTAATGTACAACAAGTTTTTCAACAATCCCCAAAGATTGCTGAATTAAACAAGAAATTACAAAATCAGTTTAAAACGCGTCAAGACAAGTTAGTTGCAGCGCAAAAATCGCTTCAAGACGAATTAGATAAATTTAAGAAAGAATCACCCACAATGAGCCAAAAAGATAAAGATTCTTTACAAAAGAAAATCGTGGATGATCAATCAAATTTAGCGAAAGAAGCTTCTGCATTCCAACAAGATTTGTCTAAAGAACAAAGCAAAATCATGAAGAGCGTATTAAACCAATTAAATGACATCATTTCTGCTCTTGCTAAGACAAATAACTACACGTTGGTATTAGATTCACAAGCTGTGATTTATGCGGTTGATAGCTCTGATATCACCAAGCAAGTTGCTTCACAATTTGATAAAAAGTAATAAATAAGTAAGTTTTACTTAAAAGACATCCCGACCGTGCCTTTGGTGCGTGTCGGGATTTCGATTTAATCCGACAATGATTTGAATGACTGATTCGAGCGATATCCATGAAAAAAATTCAGCAATATACCCTAGCTGAGCTGACCAAAGGTTTGGATATAACCATTAAAGGCGATCCTAACTGCATCATTAAAGGGGTCTGTACCATTCAAGAGCCGCAAGCGGATCATATTACCTTTTTAGTGAACCCTCTGTACAAAAAATACCTAGCCTCGACACAAGCAGCTGCGGTCATTTTAGCGGAGGAAGATGCAGAAAGTTGCCCAGTCAATGCATTAATTGCGCGCAATCCGTACCATATTTATGCTATCATTGCTGCGTTTTTTAAT
>Ga0207065_1096_pt1 | contig 20527 bp, 14 predicted proteins | sample Alteio_BWMinCont_27_FD_153492 | JGI IMG/M metagenome (GOLD analysis project Ga0207065, IMG submission 153492) | Enriched cells from forest soil in Barre Woods Harvard Forest LTER site, Petersham, Massachusetts, United States -... | ecosystem: Environmental > Terrestrial > Soil > Temperate forest >...
TCCGGCCGGATCTGGTTTGACGGTTATAGTTACGTCTTTTGTAGTCATGTGCAAATCATCAAAAGCTCGTAATGTGAAAGTATAATTTCCCGGTTTGGTTAAGGTTCGAGAAACAATAGTGTCACCCCATGCAGCAACAACATCTGTTACTGGACTTACAGTAGCGGGTACTTATGTTTTCGGTAATTAGCGTTGTGCTTACGGGTAAGGTCATGGTATCAACAAGTGGAGTAATTGAGTGAATAATAGGCGCTGAGCTAGCCGGATGTATTGTGCAGATAATACGAGCCGTAAGGTCAGGGTGGCCTGGGTTTGTAATGTTAACTTGGAAAACATAATCACCCGGCACAGTCATACTGGTAACATTTGCACGGATACTTACATAAATATAGGTTGTACTGCCCACTGTTGCTACGCCGCCAGCCGGCTGGCTTACAAGTGTCCAGGTACCCCTGCCGCTAAAATCGCTATTGGCGAGATCAGCAATTCCAACTTGTAAAGTTGCCGATGATGTTGGCAATTCAATATTTGCATGTGTAGTGTCCCCCGGATTGCCAAATATGAGGCCGTAAGGGGTATTAATTCTAAATCCTGCACTGCCAAGCACGGGTTGAGGATTTGAGCCATATACTTCTAAAATTACGTTTTTAATAGTAGTATTCACACCATCACTTACGCTTATACCGAAAACATAAGTACCCGCTACTGTAAGTCCAGTAACAGATGTTGTTGCTGCATGGGGTGACACTATTACCGGGTTGGCTGTAGAAGGTTTGCTGACAATTGTCCACTGATAGGTGACTGTGGTCAATTCAGGATCGTTTGCCCCCAACTAACGTCAGTGAATATAAAATCACTTCCTTCAGGTATATATATTGCTACGCTTAAAGGGGAAAATGCTGTAGTAATTAAAAGGTTCGAGAAACAATAGTCAAACACACCTTAGCTTTTGTCACAGCCAGGTTTATCCCATGCCAGGCAAATAAACTTCTGCAAAACGGCTTCTGAAGCAGCTGTCATATTGTTTTACTTCTACAGTAATTCTTTTAATGATTTGCATATGGCCTCAAAAAACGTAGCTATAAATTAAATTTTACAAGCTAACAATTTAAAATCATTTAATATCTGGTTCGATAAAAGTCCAATAGGGATCTAAAAAGCCCCACAAAAGCGGGGCTTTTTATGTTCACAATCGGGCGCTTGGATTAGTGGGGGCTCGACTATTTTTACCGGCAGTTGGAGCGGCATTATCTTTGTATTATGGGCTGCACCATATAATTTCAGTTAAAAAACGGCGAAGCACAAGAAAATCGTTAGCAATAACGTTTATATGTTGCTATAACAATAATGAAACATTCTACCTTTCTTATTCTGTATTTATTATTTATATACTCCTGCAATAACAGCGAGCGATCAGACACAACAAGCAATAAATCGGATACATCAGTTGTTAGGAAAGATACTGTACATGAAAATGTGGATGCAGTAACAGAGCGCAATAAAATAATCGCCTATTTTGAAAAGCATAAACATGAGGACACTTTTGATACTACGGACGTGGTTTACGCCAAATGGTGGGGATTGTGGCAATCGAATGTAAATAGCGTTACTGCAGGCCACCTGTTCAGCAGGCAGCATATTCATGCTGCGATATACCTGCCCATTACAGAGGGCAAAGCAATTGTGCGGGTGTATATAAAAACGAACAATGAGTGGGCAGCGATATTTACCGACAGCACCCTTTCTGACAATATGGATATGACCTTTACTGACTGGAATGGCGATGGCATAAAAGACCTGTGCCTCGCGAATAGTATGTCGGTTATGGACATAGACCAAACTTATAAAGTTTATGTTGCAGACAGTAGTGGCTTACACATACAAGAGGTAGAAGGGTTTGAGGAATTACGGTCGCCAGAAAGGGATGTAGCTTCAGGACACATTATCACTGAAAACGAGTACAATAGCACTGAAACTCTTGGTGAATATAGTATTATAGGAACAAAAATTATCAAGATATCGGAAGTGGTCATCAATGACAACGGTGATGGGACTTGTATTATCTCTTTCATCCAAAATAACAAGCGTCAAAAAGAAATAAAAACGAGTGATTCAAACGTCACCAAATACTTACCGGCAATTTTCAGAAAAAGAGCCTCTACAATCCGAAAAAATAATGGTGACCGGCAAATGTAGCAATGTCAATAGTAGCGCAGGCGGTAATAATTAATAGCCAGGTCGCCTTAGTTTGACCCTTTCTTTTCGATTACAAGCGTTTCCACTTCTAAATCAAATTTAGAATGTTTAAATGTATATTACATTACTAATCTTCTCAAATCTTCAATAATCCGATTCGAGATTTGTACCAAAGGGTTCAGATAATACAAAAGCCGCTCTTGTAGCAGCTTTTATTAAATTGAATATTTTCAATTTATCTCTAAATACCTGACATTCGATGTGAATAGGTTTGAGACCAATCCGGTTACACTCATTGAATATTGAACTTAATGCTGTTCATATATGCTTTTTTAAGTCAACCAGTTTTAATTGAATAGCTTTTCTTACAAGGCCTGCAACATTCTTTACACCAAATTTAAATAATAAATTCAGACGATGATTTTCAATTGTACGATGGCTAAGAGATAGCTTTTCTGCAATTTCCTGGCTGGAATATTCATGTACTATTAGTTCAAGTATTTCTTTCTCTCTTAAGGTAATGACAGGAAGTATATTTTTTTTAGCACCTATAGATTCCTGTACTAACAGCTCTTTCATTATTGGGTCTATATATTGTTCTCCTTTGTAAACCGTTTCAATAGCTTTTATCAGCATATCGGGGTCAGAACTTTTAAGTAAATAACCAATGGCTCCATTAGACATCATGTTTTTCACATGAAAAACGGTATCGTTGTTTGTAAGAGTTAATATTGAAATACTCGGGTAAGTATGATGTATTATTTTTGCCAATTCTTCTCCGTTTATTCCTGGCATCTGAATATCAAGTAACAATACATCAGGTTGGAATTTTTCCAAGGACTGAAGTAATTCACTTCCATTAGAGCACATATCACCCAACTCTATTTTAGTATACTGACTAAGAATCTTCTGCAGACCGTTTATTACTACAGGATGATCATCTGCTATTGAAACGCGTATTTTCATACTTCATATTTTTCATGATTCTTTATATCGATCTCTATATATACAGAAGTTCCTTTTTCTTTATTTGAATTAATAGTGAACTGGCCGTTGAGATCTTTAATGCGGCTTTGAATGACTTGTAGTCCCATTCCATCATATTCTTCATGATTTTCTTTGATGCCAGTTCCATTATCTTCAACTGTAATACTTAAAATTGTATCATGCTGGCTTATTTGCACCAAAGCTTCTGTAGCCTGCGAATGTTTGATAATATTCTGAAGTAATTCCTGTATCGTGCGATAAACAAATAATTCGAAATTACTATTGAGGCGCCCGATGAAACCATAATATTGAAAATTAATCTTTATTTTGTTAGCTTTCTGTACCGTATCACAATACATTTTTAAGGCTTCAGGCAGTCCATAATTAAATAACAATTCGGGCATTAGGTTATGTGCAGTCTTTCGCACTTCCGTTATCGTTTCATCAAGCAGGCCCATTGCATCGTGATAATCTATTGATACATGCAGCATACTTTCTTTTTTTTGCAGATTGCTGAAATACATTTTTACAGTAGATAACATTCCTCCTATTCCATCGTGTAACTCTCCCGCTAAGCGGGCGCGCTCTTTCTCCTCTCCCTTCATAACGGATAAAAGCATTTTAACTTTTTCCTCCTCTCTGATGGTTTTTATTTTTTCAGCCTGGATGCGTTGCCTGTTAACATAAAAAATGAAGAAAAATAAGGCCAGCATAAACACAAATAAGGATATACCTGTAATCCAAATATTTTTTCTTATTATTTTTTGATTTTGCCATGCTATCAATAAATTGTTTTCCGCGATGGTTTTATCTTTCTGAGCGGTTCGGTATTTAATTTCCAAAAAGTTCACTTTGCTTTCTCTTTCATTTTTTGAAAGGCTATCGTTTATCAGAACGAAGCTATCATATTCAACAAAAGCCTTTTTATACTGCCCCTCTGCCTTATAAAGATTTGCGAGGCCATGATATGCATCCGCAAGACTCTGTGCTATCTTACTTTCTGTTGACAGGTCTCTTGCCTCAAATAACATTTTTTCTGCGATACTATATTGCCCTTTCCCAGAGTAAAGATCACCAAGGGACAAAAGCGCTCTCATTTTACCTTCCAAAAGTTGCCCATTACCTATAGATAATGCAGTATTATAATATTGTATGGCTTTGGTAGTGTCATTTTTCTTTAAATAAATATCTCCCAGTATAATCGTTGCAAATTGCTGATTATCTATTATTTGATTTGTGGTGCTAATACTTAAGGCTTCCAATGCTGTAATCTCTGCAGCGGTTAAGTCATTTTTTATTAATAAGTCATAATTTGCCTTATTAATCAATATTCCGCTTAATCCCCTGTATGCCTTTTTTGCACGTGCAAGTTTCTCTCCTTTTTCAAGATAGTATATCTCTTTATCATATTGTTTCAAGTCATTAAATAAAGGTGCCAGGTTGCAATAGCATTCAATAATATCAAGAATATGTTCATTGACGACTGTATCACTCCAATTTTTATTCTCTATATATCCTTCTGCGATTTTTAATGATTTTAAATAATAAGTAACTGCTTCTTCAAAATTATCCTGCAATGCATATGAAGTGCCTATGCCCTGGTATATCTGTTCTAATTTGTCATCATTTCCTTGGTTATTGTTTGCGGCGAGTGCCAGAAAATAGAAAATCCTGCTTGAATCAAAATTGCCGGTATACGAATATGAAGTACCTAAACGAATGTAGCATTCGATGATGCCCCGGTCATATTTTAGCTTTTTACTTAATTCCAGAGCTCGAATAAATAATAGTCTCCCACTATCCATATTCCTAAACTTAATTTCGTAAGCAAGCTTGATCAAGTTTACAACAACATTTGTGTCATCTTTGTTATCTGTTAGGCCCTCCGATCTAGCATAAGTGCTAACAAAGCAAAATGTGGAAAATAGAATAGTTAATGCAACTATACAGTAATGTATTTTACAATATTGGCGCATAAGAGAAATTGTAAAAGTAACAGATGATATATTAAAACTGCTGAGTGTTTTTACTCAATTAATTTTGAGTATTATTACTCTTGTTAATATAATTTTTTGAAAATACTTTTGATTGATTAAAGTATTTTTTTATAAAGGTTTTACGAAATTAAACACAAATTGATATTGTTAACATAAAGCAACATGAAAAATATTTCAGCACTAATTTGCATCCCCCTCCTGTTGTCTTTAATGTCTTTTTTTCCGGTACATGCTTTTTCTCAAACGTGGCAATGGGCACGCGAATCGATATGTTCTTCCTATGCCAGTGAGGGTTATTATGCATGTGGCGACCCCTGGGGAAATGTATTTGACGCGGGAATATGCGAGGATTCAGTCATTCAGTTTGGCACTACGACCCTTAAATACCGTAGCATGGTATATGCCAAATATGATAATAACGGCAATTGTTTATGGGCCGACGGTGTAAAAAATGGAATAGTCTACCCATTGGGTATTGCGACTGATGAATTAGGAGCGCTTTATGTGCTGGGATATTATTCTAATTCTCCAATTACTATTGGCAATAGTATATTGTATAGTAATAATACATACGGATTGTTTCTTGCTAAATATTCATCTTCAGGCTCGCTTGAATGGGCTAAGAATATAGAAGACACCCCATACCCCATTAGCGCCGCTATTGCTACCTTTGGCACTAAGCTTTACCTTTCTTTGGCTTATTCTACACCTACATTTACTATTGGTTCATTCACAGTGCATAACGCTGATATTTCCGGAAATACTGATGATCTGCTGTTAGCAAAATTAGATATGAAGGGAAATGTTTTATGGGCTAGGAGTGATGGCGGAACCGGCGACGAGATACCCAATAGTATTACAGTATCTCCAAAGGGGAGCATATATCTATGTGGCAATTACGCAACGTTATTTCCGTTTGGAACAGACACCCTGATACATACGAGCCTTTATATCTCCGGCGTATTCCTTGCCCGCTACGATTCTGCAGGCATTCCCGTTTGGGCGATGCAGGCAAAAGATTCAGTATGGCCTACTGGCATAGCAGCAGACAGAAACGATAATGTTTTTATGAGTGGCATTATGTATGATAGCGTTTCATTTGGATCTTACACATTACTTTCAAGCAACCCTTCTGAGTCAAATGTTTTTATAGTGAAGCTTGATTCAAATAAAACCCCATTGTGGGGGAGGGCAATAACCGGACCAAGCGTGGGGAACTATAATATAGCTTCAGATCCTTGCGGGAATATTTGGGTGGCTGGCGGGATGACTTCAGACTTTACGATTGACAACAATACCTTCTATCCGCCAGTCATAAACGATGATCCTATGTACCTTGTTGGCCTTAATGGCGGCTCCGGATCATTAATTTTTGGTTCAACAGTTGGCACAGGTGGGGACGATTGGACTGGAGTAGGTACAGATGGTTTAGGCAATGTGTACGTAACAGCAGACAGATTTGTGGATCCAATTACAATAGGGAATTCCGTTTTATATAATCCACATTACGGTGAAGATATCTTTGTAGCAAAAGTCGGCTCGCAGAAAACGGATACATTAACGCAACAAGATAATATGTGCTTTGTCAATGGCAGGATATTGAAAGCTCCTGCAGGCTTTTTATATTATAAATGGAATGACAGCACCGTGGGCGCTACACATGCTATAAGCAATGCCGGAAAATACTGGGTATATTGCTCAGGTAACTGCAGTAATTCTATTGTCATTGATACCTTTAGTGTTACATACCAAGCTGTTAGCATTACTTATAAGGACACTATACTTTGTTTGGTTACAGATACCTTTATGCTTCAGGCGCCTAAGGGTTATTTTTCTTACACTTGGAGTACTGGCGATACGGGAATTAGTATAACAGCATATGCAGGCAATAAATACTGGGTTTACTCGGATAGTGATTGTAATGCGTCAGCCGATACTTTCGATTTGAGAAAAAATAGCGCCCTGTTTTCCCTGGGTAAGGATACCAGTGGCTGTGGTCCTATCGTGTTTCAGGCACCTCAGTATGGCGATACATACATGTGGCAGGACGGATCAACCGGTTCGACTTATACTGCTTACACATCCGGTGTTTATTACCTTAATATAAGCATTCAGGGGTGCGCTTACACAGATACCGTTTCTGCGTACATATCAGACGTGACATTGCAATTGCGTGATACGTCATTTTGCGCAGACAAATCTATATCATTCATGGCTAGTGTGAACCTGCCACAAAGAGGGCATATATTATGGAGCGATGGCAGTAATCAGAGTGATTTGCTTATCAGAGATACAGGTATTTACTGGCTTACTATTAAAGATTCTACATGCTCACTAAGCGATACGTTTAAGGTATCAACTGAGATTTGTGATTGTTATGCTTTTATCCCAAATGCCTTTACACCCAACGGGGACGGAAAAAATGATTTTTCCCATCCACTTTTTGAGCAAAACTGCATGATAACGGATTATTCTTTTGCGATTTATAATCGTTGGGGACAAAAAGTGTTTTTTTCATATGACCCTAGTCAAAGTTGGAATGGTGTTTTCAGTGGTGTACTACAGGAAATAGGCACTTATTTTTATACTCTTGAATACAAAGGTGGCACTAAACATGAAAAACACTTTATGAAAGGAGATGTGACACTGGTGAGATAGATGAAATGCGAGGCATAGCAAATTTATACAGCCTGAGCTTCTCTATCCTGCACTGCTAATATTTTTAACGCATTTAAGATCCGGTTCGATAAAAGTCCAATAGGGATCACTAATGTGAAAGCTACTGATTTTCAGTGGCTTTTACTATTGTATGCATTTTGAATTCTTGTATTTAATATGACAAATAAGTTTGTGGGATCATATTTTTTAATTGAGTTTATTCATATTTTAGAGGAACAGTTACTTGTGTCTCATTTTACATACAAGAACGTGCAAGCCTAATTAAAGTATGAACGTACAAGAGCAAATAAAAGAATATATAAGCAGCCAAGCCGAGCCTAAACGTGATGATATGCAGGTGCTACACCAGCATATACTTCAAGTGTTACCGGGATGTAAATTATGGTTCCTGGATGGTAAAGACAGCAATAATAAAACTGTTAGTAACCCGAATATCGGATACGGATTTCAGACAATAAAATATGCTGACGGGAAAACCAGGGAGTTTTATCAAATTGGCCTGAGTGCGAACACAACAGGAATCTCTGTCTATATCCTTGGTATTGAGGATAAGAAATACTTAGCAGAAACGTATGGAAAAAAACTTGGTAAAGCCAGCGTGACAGGGTATTGCATTAAGTTCAAAAAGCTAAAAGATATAAACATTGATGTACTTGAAGAGGCAATACGATATGGGGCAGAGGCTCAGAAGGAACAAGCTTAACCGATGAAATAGTAGAAGCCTAAATTGACAGTTAGCTGTTTTTGTCATATCGCTATTGTCATTACATATCTTCGTTGCCCAGCTTTGTGTTTAATGTCAAAGCCCAGTTTATCAAATACTGGTTTAAAGCCCATGAATCTATAACTTGGAGATTCCGGGTCAACCGGGTAAGCTTCAACATATTTTGCTCCATTGCGTTTAGCATACATTATTGCTTGTTTTATTAGTTCTTCGGTAATTCCTCTTTGCCGGTATTCCTTCTTTACAAAGAAGCAAACCAATGACCAAACATTGGTCAGTAAGTTGTCGCCCGACAATTCACGGTAACTTTCACGAGGTGCAATTGAACACCAAGCAATTGGTTGCGAATTTTCATAACAAAGTAGACCTACCGGAAATTCATTATAAACATATGCCTTCAATGACTCTTTCTTGTCGGTCTTATTGGCCCGATCAGTTCCTTCGTTCATATTCCGCCATACCATGCACCAACAATTGTGTGGGCCTCCTCTGTTTTCAAATAGCTTTTCCAGGTCTGGCCAGTTTGATCTGTTAACAGGTATGAATTGTAAGTTATTCATTTATAGTCATGAAGATTAATTTATAAAATCTGGCAAACCTTTCTAATAGCATTCAGATAATTAAAGCTAAATAAATGTCGCTAATCTTCCCAAATCTTCAAAAATTGGTTCGGGAAATGTACAGTGGCTTATACAATAAAAAAGCCGCTTTTGAAGCGGCTTTTTTATTGTATAGAAAGACCCTACTTAAGATTATAATGGTAGAAACCTAGATCGTCACGTGTAAGGCTACCCGGAGAGTAGCAAACAATTGTATTGTTGGCCTCATTTCTTTTGCAATAATTTGCAGGGGCAGGTGCATTAATAATTATTGCCCCGGTAGCTACTCTATTATCCTGGCCAGGCAAGTCACCTGTTGGGCCATATGTGCTTACCTCATTGGGGTATAATGGCACCTGATCATTTGAGTCAACAGTCTTATAACAGTTTACTGACCTCCTGTCCGGATTTATTTTACAAACCTCATATGGTACCATATGACACGACTCTGTAATGGTTTGCTCACCCTGTATGCCAAGTAGAGTTGGTGACTGTCCAAGAGTATTTTGTTTATGCTTATGCATTGAGCTTGCATGTTTTATTCCTGGCCTCACTTTACACTCAGAAGTCTGAGCTTTTGCGCCGAAATGTATCATTGTTAGTAATACAAGCGCCGTTATTATCTTTTTCATTTTTTTAATTTTTAGTTTTCAAAAAATTATTTCTTTGCTAATGATAATACAGATGTGACTTTATGCAGACAGCATACATAGTACCCACCTTCTTCGCGACATACCTGGTAAGTATTGCTTGTAGCAACCATATTGGTACGGTGATGAGCAGCATACGCCACTTTCTTATGTGTTTTCACTGTTTTTGGAGGATTACATTTATTAGTTTGAGCCTGTGCGCCAGTCCATGTAAACCCCAGAACCGCTAACGCTATTATTATCTTTTTCATACCTGTTTCATTTAATTTTTACAAAATCAATCTTACTAAAATGGGTAAATAATCATGCCCGCAATAGTTAAAGAAATGATAAGTAAGTATAGAAAGCTGGAAGCCATTGTCTTGCAATTTTGTTTAATGTAAGAATAGATGCAAACAGTTTTAGATGTGGAAGTGTGAATAGAAATAATTTTCTTGCATTGTAGACGATTAATTTATACATTGTTAACAGACGGGTCATTTTGCGAAAGAGCCTTCACTTAACTTTGCCAAATGCGAAATTCCGGTAACGTATCTTATGAGCTTCATAAGTTTTGATCATAGCCAATTAGTGAATTTAAATTACTCATTGGAAAAGGAGTTGATCAGCACCAACCATGCAGGTGGTTATGCCAGTACAACTATTATAAACTGCAATACGCGAAAATATCACGGACTGTTAGTGATACCCCAACCCCGGTTAGGTAATGACCATCTGCACGTAATGCTTTCGTCAGTTGATGAAACCATTATTTATGATGGACTTGAATTTAACATGGGTATACACAAATACCCGGGATTGTATGACCCTCGCGGGCATAAATACATTACAGGTTTTGAGGCAGATCCCCGTCCAGTGTGGAATTATGCTGTAGGTGACATCCATTATACAAAGGAAATAATATTGAAAACCCAGGATGACAGGGTGATGATAAAATACCGGATACAGCAATGCGAAGGAAAAGCTGTGATGCGTATTAAACCCTTTCTTGCTTTCAGAGATTACCATAGCCTTAGTATAGCAAATATTTATGCGAATAAAAAGTATGAAGCTTGCAAAAATGGAGCTGCCTTCTGTCTTTATGAGGGTTATGATAATCTATTTTTACAATCTTCAAAAAAGGCAACTTATGTTCATGCCCCCGATTGGTATTATCATATTCAGTACCTGCGTGAAAAAGAACGTGGCTATGACTTTGAGGAGGACCTGCTTGTGCCTGGATACTTTGATCTGGAGATAAAGCAAGGTGATGAATTTGTTTTTACAGCAGGTACGAATGAAATATCCCCAACTACTTTAAAAAAATCGTTTGATGCAGAAGCTAAGACACGTGTTAAACGTTCTACTTTTAAAAATTGCCTTGTACACGCCGCCAAGCAATTTATTTATGTTGATGAGGAAGGGAAAACCAGTGTTAAAGCAGGTTTGCATTGGTTCGGACAGTGGAGCCGCGATACATTTATAGCCTTGCCTGGCTTATTGCTCACACAAAATGATGAAGATACTTTTTTTAGGGTAATTGATGATTATTTGCCTGACATGTATAAAGGCTTGTTCCCTAATTTGGGGCGTGGAGAATTTGCCTCATACAATTCTGTGGATGCATCATTATGGTATATTTGGGCATTACAACAATATGTCACCAGGTATGGAAAAGGAAATGCAATATGGAAGAAATATAAAAAGTCTATTCTTGAGGTTTTAGAAAACTACCGCTTTGGTACATTGAATAATACCGCAATGCACGATAATGGCCTTGTGTGGGCAGGTGTGCCGGGCAAAGCCCTTACATGGATGGATGCAATAGTGGATGGCAATGCCGTAACCCCAAGAATAGGGTATTGTGTTGAAATAAATGCCTTATGGTATAATGCGGTATGCTTTATGCTTGAACTGGCCAGGCAGAGCAAAGATTCTGACGTGATAATGCAATGGGAAAACTTACCAGGCCTGATACAGGAAACTTTTTTGAAAGATTTTTGGAATGGACACAACCTTGCAGATATTGTAACAGATAATGGGACAGATTTTACAGTCCGCAGTAACCAGATAATAGCTGCTTCATTACCTTATAGTATGCTTGGCGAAAGCGAGATATTTAGTGTAGTCGACGTTGTGAAGAATGAATTACTGACCCCAAGGGGCTTACGCACCTTAACGCCAAAAAATCAGGCATACAAAGGCACATATGAAGGTGACCAGCTGCAACGAGACCAGGCGTACCACCAAGGCACAGTTTGGGTTTGGCAACTTGAACATTTTGTAACGGCCTATTTAAAGTTATTTGGAGAAAAGGGCCTGGATTTTGTAAAAGATATTTATCAGGCATTTGAACCTTGTGTGTTGGATTATGGTATTTCTACCATTTCTGAAATATACGACGGTGATCCGCCTCATACTGCACGTGGGGCCATCTCGCAGGCATGGAGCGTTGCTGCGTTGCTAAGTATTGACGATGCAATAAATAATATTAGTAAAAGGATAAGAATGAAAAAATGAAAGTGTTGATGTTCGGGTGGGAATTTCCCCCACATATTTCAGGAGGGTTAGGCACGGCATGTTATGGGCTAACAAAAGGTATGGCTTATCATAACATTGAAGTTGTTTTTGTTGTACCAAAAGCATGGGGAGATGAAGATCAACGTGCAGTGCGTATAGTTTCAGCCGAACAGCAAACAATTAATGTAAAAGACAGATCTTTTATTGATCATTGGAGTATGCTTACTTATATAGAAGTAAGCTCATCATTGGTACCATATATGTCTCCGGAAGAATTCCTGCGTTTGACAGATGTAAGCAGGCATGATTATCTTGATCTAAAGGAGTCAATAATTGCGGAAAATTTTTCTTTTTCGGGAACATATGGCCCCGATCTATTTAAAGAAGTAGCAAGATACGCCCTGGTGGCAGCAAAAATTGCACGTGACCACCAACATGATGTAATACACTCACACGACTGGCTTACGTTCCCTGCTGGTATTGCAGCTAAAATGGTTTCAGGGAAACCTCTTTTTGTGCATGTGCATGCTACAGAATTTGACCGTTCGGGTGAGCATGTGAACCAACAAGTTTATGAGATTGAACGGCAAGGCATGTTACAGGCCGACAGGGTAATTGCCGTAAGCAACAGGACCCGTAGTGTCATTATTGAAAAATATGGGATTGACCCAGACAAAGTAGTGACATTGCATAATGCAGTTGCTATGGGAATTACACATCGGGAACGGTATGAAAGTCCACTTAGCGAAAAGATTGTAACTTTCTTGGGCAGGGTAACGTTTCAGAAAGGACCTGAATATTTTATTGAGGCAGCCAAAAAAGTATTGGATGTTGACCGGAATGTACGTTTTGTCATGGCTGGTTCCGGAGACATGTGGCAGCGTATGGTAGAACTAGTGGCTAAACTGCGCATCGGAGAGAAATTTCATTTTGCTGGTTTCCTTACAGGCCCTGAGGTTAAAAGAATGTTCGACATCAGCAGTGTATATGTTATGCCATCGGTATCAGAACCTTTTGGGATTTCACCACTTGAAGCTATGCAAAATAATGTACCGGTAATTATTTCGAGACAGTCTGGCGTTTCTGAGGTATTAGATCATGCAGTAAAGGTTGATTTTTGGGATATAGATGCCATGGCAGATGCTATTTACGCGCTGTTGCACTACAAGGGCATATCCAATATGTTTGCCAAAATGGGCTATGAAGAAGTGGAGCAATTAAAGTGGGATAACGTTGCATATAAATTGATGGGGATTTATAAAAGTATTGCGAAATGAGAAAGATTTGTTTTTATTTTCAGGTGCATCAACCTTACAGGCTACGCACATACCGTTTTTTTGATATTGGTAAGAAGCATGATTATTTTGATGATTATGCGAACAAGAAAATAATGCTTAAAGTAGCAGAAAAGTGTTATCTGCCTGCCAACCGCATGCTGCTTGAATTGATCCATAAATATGAAGGGAAATTCAAAATATGTTTTTCAATTAGCGGTACTTTGCTGGACCAGTTAGAAGCATATCACCCGGAAGTATTAAAGAGTTTTCAGCAATTGGCCGCAACAGGCTGCGTAGAGTTTTTGGCTGAGACCTATTCCCACTCTCTTTCTGCATTAAGATCTGAGGGTGAGTTTGAACAACAAGTTCAACTCCACCATGACAAAATAAAATCCTTGTTTGGATATGAACCTGAAATTTTCAGAAATACAGAGCTTATTTATTCTGACCTCATTGGACACCGAGTTTATAATATGGGCTATAAGGGTATGCTGACGGAAGGTGCAAAACATGTGTTAGGTTGGAAGAGCCCGAATTATTTGTACTACAATGTTCTTGAACCCAAATTGAAATTGCTTCTCAAAAACTTCAGGCTTAGTGATGATATCGCATTTAGGTTTTCACAAAAGTCCTGGAATGAATGGCCGCTGACAACTGAAAAATATGTAGGGTGGCTTAACCAGATAGGCGAGCAGGATGAAATTGTAAACCTTTTTATGGATTATGAAACTTTTGGAGAACATCAATGGGCTGATACTGGTATATTTAACTTTATGCGTGCACTACCAGACCGCATATTAAAACATTCAAATTTTGAATTTGTTACCCCATCCGAAGCAATAGAAAAGCTGCAGCCAATTGCCGGCATGAGCGCACCAAGTCCTATTTCATGGGCCGATGAGGAACGTGACCTTACTGCCTGGCTAGGCAATGACCTTCAGGATGATGCCTTTAATGCGCTTTATTCTATGAAGCAAATGATGGATGACTGCAAGGATGCTCAACTGCAGAAAGATTGGTTGTACCTGCAAACCAGCGATAATTTCTATTACATGTGTACCAAGTTCTTTTCAGACGGGGATGTGCACATGTATTTCAATCATTACCCAACACCATATGAGGCATACATTAACTATATGAACGTTATTTCTGATTTCCGGATAAGATTAACACACTCATCTTTACTTGCTAAGCCTGCAATATTGAAAAAAGAGAAAGCTCCCGCTAAAAAAGCCAGGAAAAAAACTTCAACTCCATAATATTTTATTTATGACCAAAAACAAAACGGCAAACGAAAATCTGAAACCGGAATGGGTATTTGAAACGAGTTGGGAAGTATGCAATAAAGTAGGAGGGATATACACTGTTGTTTCAAGTAAAGCACGTGTACTGAATGAGATGCTTGGTGACCGCCTGATAATGATAGGTCCGGATCTGGGCCAGGCATCAAAACCTAATTCAGGTTTTTCGGAAGTCAAAAATTTGTTCCCCGAATGGAAAGAGCATTTGAAGTCAACCAATCTGAAAGTTAAGATAGGACGGTGGCTGACACCTGGAAACCCTACTGTGCTATTGGTTGATTTCTCTGACTTTTTCAGCCGTAAGGATGATATACTTACACAATTGTGGACGAAGTTTAAAGTAGACTCAATATCAGGAAGCTGGGATTATATTGAACCTATAATATTTGGATATGTAGCCGGCAGGGTGATAGAAAGCTTTTACCAATTCTATTTAGGTTCTCAAAACAAAGCCATTGCCCAGTTTCATGAATGGATGACAGCTGCAGGGATGTTGTATTTAAAAGATAACCTGCCGGAAATAGGTACTGCGTTTACTACACATGCAACCGTTTTAGGAAGATGTATTGCCGGTAACAATTATCCTTTATACAATGAAATTAAAAATTATAATCCAGCTAAAAGTGCAGAAGATTTTAATGTTGTTTCCAAGCATAGTATTGAAAAACAGGCTGCGCTATTTGCTGATTCGTTTACAACAGTAAGTGAGATAACTGCAAAGGAATGCGAATATTTTCTAGGTAAAAAGCCGGATATTATTACTCCTAATGGTTTCGATCTGCAACATGTGGCTATTAGCAATTATGATGAACAGCGGAGTACAGCACGTAAAAAACTAATTGCAATTGCAGAAGCTGTATTGAACCAACATGTGAGCGACAACGATATTTTGATTGTGAAGAGTGGCAGGTATGAATTCAGGAATAAAGGAGTGGATGTTTTCTTAGACGCCCTTCACAAATTAAATATTCATGATCATCTCGACAAGAAAATAATTGCTTTTATAGCTATCCCGGCAGGTAATGCAGGGCCAATAGCAGACGTTAAACAAAGGATAGGTGAACCTGATTTTAAGTCACCTTTGAGTAATCAATATCTTACTCATTTCCTTACCAACTATGATGAGGACCCTATTATTACACGTATACGCAATAATAATCTTAACAACCTGCCATCTGATACAGTTAAAGTAATTTTTGCCCCTGTATATTTAGATGGGCACGATGGCATTTTTGATATAGAATACTATAGACTGCTACCTGGCTTTGATTTTGCAGCATTCCCATCTTACTATGAGCCATGGGGATATACCCCGCTTGAAAGCCTGGCAGCAAAGGTACCGCCAATAACAACTACCGTTGCCGGGTTTGGTAACTGGATCGTTAATCATCTGCAGCGGTTTGTAAACGACGGAGTTTATGTCGTAGACCGCAATGACACTAATCAAGAAGAATGCAGTGCTGCCATATCGAACTTAATTTTTGAATATGCAAGATTTAATCAAGCAAAAGTTACCCATATGCGTGAAAGAGCCTTTGAACTGGCAAAACTGGCAAACTGGGAAGATTTTATTCATGAATATCTAAATGCATATTCCAAAGCGCTGGTTTGTGCAGCAAAGCGATTACATAATCCTAAGACTAAGGAGAGTAGCGTAGCTGCTGCTGAAATGCATGCAATTGCTCCAAACACAGATAAAGGCCCCGGATGGCGAAAGCTTTATATTAACCCTAAGGTGCCCACTAAACTTCATGTCCTCCAAACACTGGCGTATAATTTATGGACCAATTGGAACCACGAAGCGCGTGAATTGTTCGAAATCATTAATCCTGAAGACTGGGCTCGTTTTAAAAATAATCCAACAGCCGCCCTGGAAGCAGCATCATATACAAGGTTGCAGGAGCTGGAACAAGATGATGTTTTTCTAGCCAGGCTTAAAAAAGTTGAAGCAGATTATAAACAATATATGCAGGATAGGGCAAAACCTAAAGGACCCAAGATCGCATATTTTTGTATGGAGTATGGGCTTGATCATTTTATTAAATTATACTCAGGTGGTCTTGGTATCCTTGCCGGCGATTACCTTAAAGAGGCCAGCGATTCAAAATCCAATATGTTAGCGGTAGGCCTGTTGTACCGACATGGATATTTTAAACAATCTCTTGCTGCTGACGGATCACAGCAAGCTATATATAAACCCCAAAAATTCAGTTATCTGCCTGTGCAGCCTGTGAAACAAAACAACGGCACCTGGGTTACTATTTTCATTGAATTAGAAGGCCGCGACCTGTTTGCTAAAGTGTGGAAATTGCAGGTAGGTAGTGTTACACTTTATCTTTTGGATACCGATGTAAACCTGAATTCACCAGAAGACCGTTTTATCACGCATCAGCTTTACGGAGGTGACTGGGATAACAGGTTGAAACAAGAAATTTTGCTTGGCATAGGCGGTATCAGGTTATTAAATGCACTCGGCATAAGTGCGGAAGTATATCATTGTAATGAAGGGCATGCAGCTTTTACAGGCCTGGAAAGGATCAGAAGCCTCATAAAGGAAGAAGGCCTGAGTTTTAATGAAGCGGTGGAAGTTACACGTGCATCATCTTTGTTTACTACGCATACACCTGTGCCAGCTGGTCATGATGCATTTGGGGAACAGGAAATGTTCAGATATTTTAGTGATTACAGCAAAGAGATACAGATCAATTGGCAAGACTTTATGGCACTCGGGCGGAGCAACCCTACCGATGCTGAAGAAAAGTTTTCAATGAGTTTCCTGGCAGCAAGGCTCTCGTCCATAGTAAATGGCGTAAGTAGACTGCATGGGCAGGTCTCCAAAGAGATATTCAGGCCTTTATACCCTGGTTATTTTACAGATGAAGTGAATATTGATTATGTGACAAATGGTGTACATTATCCCACATGGGCATCTGTGGAATGGCAACAACTTTATCAAAAGCATTTCGGTAAAACCTTTATCGAAAACCAGCATGACACTGAGCATTGGAAAAAAATAAATGAAGTGCCTGATGAATTGATCTGGAAAATGCGCCAGGAGCATAAGTCTAAATTAATAGTGTGGATCAAGAATTATTTGACACGAAACCTGGGCCAAAAGCATCAAAGCCCTAAAGCCTTAATGAATGTTGTAAATAACCTGAGTGAGCATACATTGATCATAGGCTTTGCCCGGAGATTCGCAACGTACAAACGGGCAACATTGTTATTTAATGACCTTGAACGATTGAGCAGGATAGTGAACGACCCGGATGAACCGGTATTATTTGTTTTTTCCGGTAAGGCTCACCCACGAGATATACCGGGACAGGACTTTATTAAAAGAATAATCGAAATTTCGAATCTACCAGAGTTCTTAGGCAAGATCATTTTTCTTGAGAACTATGACATGAATGTAGCAAGAAATATGGTTCGTGGCGTGGATATTTGGCTTAATACTCCTGCTAGGCCCATGGAAGCATCGGGCACTAGTGGTATGAAAGCTACTCTGAACGGAGTTCTTAATTTAAGTGTTTTGGATGGCTGGTGGGCTGAAGGCTATAAGCCCGGAACTGGCTGGGCGCTGCCTGAAAAAACAGAATATGATTACGAACCATTTCAGAATGAGCTTGATTCAGAAACCATTTACCATTTGCTGGAAAAAGAAATTAAATCATCATTTTATAATAAGGGTGAAGATAATTTCCCGGTGGAATGGGTTGGCCGTATTAAAAAAACTATTGCAGAGATCGCACCGGAGTTTACAATGAGCAGGATGATAAACGAATACCACAAAAAATTCTACATTCCATTGCAAAAACAAGAGAAGCAAGTACGTGTTAACAATTATCAAAACGCGCGTGACATTGCATCCTGGAAAAAGAGTATTATGGAGAACTGGGATAGTATACGAGTTGAAAGCATGGATATTTTTGATAGTACCAATCAGTCTCTTGAATTAGGTGAGCCATTTGAAGCACAAGTAGTTCTAAACCTTGGTAAACTTGACGGCAATGATATTGCTGTTGAAGTGATCTTTATCAGGCGGCATAAATCTGATGAAATTATGGAAGTCATTTCAAAAGAGCCTCTTGTATTAAAGGGATATAAAGATGGTAAGGCTACTTATAAAGGGGTAATTAAAACAACACGCTCCGGGGTTTACGAATATAGTTTCAGAATTTATCCTAAAAGTGATCTCCTGGCAAACCGAATGGAAATGCCTTATATAAAATGGATATAGAAACGATAAGGCGGAAATCTTTCCAGCTTGTATATACTTACAAAAAACATACTTATGTCAAAAGAAGTAATCTCATTTAACGGCATGGAAGTAAGGTTTTACCTTGATGAAAATGATACAAAGGGAGCCCTGACTATGTTTGAGTGCTTGGTTTCGCCATCAGCCAGGGTGCCTGTGCCACATTATCACAAAGACTTTGATGAAACTATCTATGGCTTAGAAGGGGTTGCAAGCTATATGATAGATGGCAAGGCGGTGGAGATAGGTAAAGGGGATAGTTACTTTATTCCCCGTGGTATAGTACATGGCTTTGAGAATAAAACAAATGATATAGTACGGTTCCTTGTCTTTATAAACCCTGGTATATTTGGACCATCTTATTTTAAAGATATAGCCGCTGTGGTGAATGTAGGTGGGCCGCCTGATATAGCTAAGCTAAAGGATGTACTGCTAAAGCATGGATTGGTGCCTGTGATGCAATAACAGACTTTTTTAAAAGATAAAAGCCGCACTTATAGCGGCTTTTATTACGTATTGCATGGAATGTTTAGTGGTTTAATATGATAGTACGGGAAATGCTGGCGCCAAATTGCCCCCTAATGGTGAATATATAATTACCCGCGGGCAGATGGCTAAGATTAATATTGCCTACATATTCTTTAGTAGCTTCTGCAGAGAAAGTATGACAGAGTCGGCCTGTCATATCTGTGATGATGGCGGTGAAAGATTGTGGCTCAGACAATTGCAGTGCAATATGGAGGTTGCCGGTAGTTGGCATTGGTGCAAGGCTAAGTGAAGCATTATCAATAGGTGCATTGCTAACGCTTGTGGCAGTGTAGTTTTCATAATAATAATTGTCTTTGCTATAGAGTGTACTATACGAGGATGTAGTTGTGCTCCAAAGTATGCGCGATTGAGTAGTTAATTGATGGTGGTTATTGAAAGTGCTCACATATTTCTGGTATGGCTTGTAGTTATTATTATTAGGGTCCCATTGCTCCATTGTCTGGGTAATATTGTTGCCCGCAGTATCATAAGTAAGGGTGCCACGCATAGAAGGCTTGGTATATAAAGAAGTGGCTGTATTCCATGTATTGTCCAGGTAAGAAATAGCTACGCCATTAGCATCAAGCGTATAAATATTCTCTGATTGTGGAGTAAGCACACCGGGATTGCTTAATTGAGACATTTCGCCTGTTGTAGTGAGTAAATGTAAGCCTGATGCATCGTAGGTCATAGTATAACGCATATAATCCATCCAATGAATGCTGGCATCCCATTCCTGTGTGCTCTGAACCAAGGGCTGACCTTGGGCATTATATGTATTTATGTTGTGATAGTAATGTAGTAATGCCATTGCACCATAGTCATAAGAATC
>Ga0207065_1097_pt1 | contig 20374 bp, 16 predicted proteins | sample Alteio_BWMinCont_27_FD_153492 | JGI IMG/M metagenome (GOLD analysis project Ga0207065, IMG submission 153492) | Enriched cells from forest soil in Barre Woods Harvard Forest LTER site, Petersham, Massachusetts, United States -... | ecosystem: Environmental > Terrestrial > Soil > Temperate forest >...
GAATTGTATCAGTTTCTTATCAGAACGACGTAAAACGCTATTATCTTCACGTATCTCACGCAATGTTACGATCTGACCCGGATGCATCTTGTCAGAATCACCAGCATCCATTACTACTTTTTTGTCATAGATCCAGTCATTTTCTTCCATGAACTCGAACTTATCAACAGTATCATCTTCAAGGAATTTAGTATCTCCCGGATCAATGATAGTAACCTTACGCATCATCTGGCGTACAATCACTTCAATATGCTTGTCATTTATTTTCACACCTTGCAGGCGATAAACTTCCTGTATCTCATTTACAAGATAGCCTTGCACAGCAAAGGGCCCTTTAATAGACAATATATCGCTAGGCGTAGTAGCTCCATCAGATAATGGTGTACCTGCCTTTACAAAGTCACCATCCTGAACCATGATATGGCGTGTAAGCGGCACGAGATATTTTTTCACTAATCCTTCACGCGATTCCACTATTATCTCCCTGTTACCACGTTTCACATTACCAAAGCCCACAACACCATCTATTTCTGCAACAATTGCAGGATTGCTTGGGTTACGAGCTTCAAACAATTCTGTTACACGTGGCAGACCACCAGTGATATCACGACTACGACCCATCACACGTGGTATCTTTACAAGAACTTCACCATTATGCACACTATCATCGTTGCTTACAATGATATGAGAGCCTACCGGCAAGTTGTATGACTTCTCTTCCTTTCCAGAAGCAATAATTATTGCCGGAATTTTGGTTTTATCTTTAGTATCTATTACAACTTTTTCGCGGTGCCCTGTTTGCTCATCTGCTTCTTCACGGAATGTTATACCTTCTATTACATTCTCAAGACGAACTTTACCGGTAATTTCCGATATGATCACAGCATTGAATGGATCCCAAGTGCATATTACATCACCTTTAGCTATTTTCTGCCCGTTGTTCACCTTCAGAATAGAGCCATACGGAATGTTATTGGTAATAAGCAAACGATCGTTTGCTACATCTACTATACGCACCTCACCAGTACGTCCTATTACTACTATTGTATCTTCCCCATCATCATTCTTGTATTTGGTAGTACGCAAGCCATCGAATTGTACAGTACCATCAAAACGTGCTGTAAGTTCAGATTCGATAGCAGAAGAACCGGCAACACCACCCACGTGGAAGGTACGTAATGTAAGCTGTGTACCAGGCTCACCGATAGACTGCGCTGCAATAATACCTACAGCATCACCCCTCTGAGCCATGTAACCCGTTGCCAGGTTTTTACCATAACATTTGGCACAAACACCGCGACGGCTTTCGCAGGTAAGAACCGAACGTATTTCTACTATATCTATAGCGCTATCTTCAATTCTCTTTCCTACATCTTCTGTTATTTCTTCTCCGGCATTTACTATTAGTTCATCTGTGAATGGATCAAAAACATTGTGTAAGGACGTACGGCCTAATATACGGTCATATAGTGGCTCAACGATCTCTTCATTATCTTTTAATGCCGAAGTAGCAATACCACGTAGGGTACCACAATCTTCTTCATTTATCACAACATCCTGAGCGACGTCAACAAGACGGCGGGTGAGGTAACCAGCATCAGCTGTCTTCAAGGCAGTATCCGCAAGACCTTTGCGAGCACCGTGTGTAGAAATAAAATACTCCAATACGCTCAAACCATCTTTAAAATTAGACAGGATGGGGTTTTCGATAATTTCAGAACCTGATGAACCACTACGACGTGGTTTTGCCATCAGCCCCCTGAGGCCTGCAAGCTGTTTTACCTGCTGTTTAGAACCACGAGCACCTGAATCAAGCATCATATAAACAGAGTTGAAGCCTTGTTTATCTGCTGCCATTTCGCGAATCAGTGTTTCTGTTACACGAGTATCAACACGAGACCAAACGTCAATCACCTGGTTATAACGTTCATTATTGGTAATAAGTCCCATGTTATAATTATCCATTATCTCGTCTACCTCGCCCTGGGCAGCAAGTATCAATTCTTCTTTTACCTGTGGTATAGTCAAATCTTCGATATTGAATGACAAACCACCACGGAATGCAGTACGGAAACCAAGTGTCTTAATGTCGTCAAGGAACTGAACAGTTTTTGGAATATCTGTGTTCTTCAATATTTGCCCGATGATCTCGCGCAATGATTTCTTTGTGAGCAATGCATTTACATAACCATTCTCTTTAGGCACAAACTGGTTAAAGATAACACGGCCTACTGTAGTCTCGATAAGCTCCCTTTTCAGGTTACCTTCTTTATCGCGGGTATCTGCTTTCACCTTTATCCAGGCATGCAGATCTACGCGACCTTCATTATTTGCTATAATCACTTCTTCAGCACTATAGAAAATCTGACCTTCACCTTTTACAACATCAACAGCAGTGTTCTTCTTACCTTTTGTGATGTAATACAGACCCAACACCATGTCCTGCGAAGGCAGTGTGATAGGTGTGCCATTTTGGGGGTTAAGAATGTTATGAGAAGCTAGCATCAATAACTGTGCTTCCAATACTGCAGCATTGCTTAATGGTACGTGAACAGCCATCTGGTCACCATCGAAGTCCGCGTTGAAAGCCGAACAAACCAACGGGTGCAATTGTATAGCTTTACCTTCAATTAATTTTGGCTGGAATGCCTGTATTGACAAGCGGTGCAATGTTGGAGCGCGGTTTAGTAATACAGGATGTCCTTTCAGTACATTTTCGAGGATGTCCCAAACTACAGCTTCCTTGCGCTCTACTAATTTTTTAGCGCTCTTTACCGTCTTTACAATACCTCTTTCTATAAGCTTGCGTATAATGAATGGCTTGAATAATTCCGCAGCCATATCCTTTGGCAGCCCACACTCGTGCAGCTTCATTTCAGGCCCTACAACGATCACAGAACGGCCGGAATAGTCAACACGTTTACCAAGCAGGTTCTGACGGAAACGGCCTTGCTTTCCTTTCAATACGTCAGACAGAGATTTCAATGCACGACCACCTTCTGCTTTTACGGCATTAGACTTACGGCTGTTATCAAACAAAGAGTCAACAGCTTCCTGCAGCATGCGTTTTTCATTGCGCAATATCACTTCAGGGGCTTTGATCTCTATGAGGCGTTTCAGACGGTTATTACGAATAATTACACGGCGATACAGATCATTCAGGTCAGACGATGCAAAACGACCACCATCCAAAGGCACCAATGGGCGCAATTCCGGTGGAATAACAGGCAGATATTGCATTACTGTCCATTCCAGCCTGTTCTCTACACGTGTATTAGCATCACGGAAAGCTTCTACAACGCTAAGGCGTTTCAGCGCTTCCTGTTTTCTCTGCTGTGATGTCTCATTAGCAGCTGCATTACGCAGATCGTAAGAAAGGCTGTCAAGGTCTATTCTTCCCAGAAGCATATGAACTGCTTCAGCACCCATCTTAGCTATAAACTTATTAGGATCTTCATCTGGCAGGTGAGCATTGTCTTTCGATAATGCATCCAATATTTCCAGGTATTCATCTTCAGTAAGCAATTGCTGTCCAGTATCTTCAGAATCCTTCAGGTTCAGCTTCTGACGTATCATACCATCAGCTTCGCCAGCCTGTACTACTACATAACGCTCGTAGTAAACTATGCTTTCAAGCTTTTTAGAGCTTACACCAAGCAAGTACCCTATTTTATTTGGCAGGCTTTTGAAGTACCAAATATGCACTATCGGGACTACAAGTTTGATATGACCCATGCGTTCACGACGCACTTTCTTTTCTGTTACTTCTACACCACAGCGGTCACATACGATACCCTTGTAACGAATGCGCTTATATTTTCCGCAATAACATTCATAGTCTTTTACCGGACCGAATATTTTTTCGCAAAACAAGCCGTCACGTTCGGGTTTATACGTACGGTAATTGATAGTTTCCGGTTTTAATACTTCACCGTATGAACGGTCTAGTATAGAATCTGGGGATGCAAGGCTTATTGTTATTCTGCCAAATCCCGCTCTCGGACGATTATCTTTTTTGATTGCCATATATAATTATGTACCTTATTGTTGATTGTTATTTATTCAAATTTCAATTCCAGACCTAAACCACGCAACTCATTCACGAGCACATTAAATGATTCAGGTATACCAGGTTTAGGTATATTGTCCCCCTTCACTATTGCTTCGTATGTTTTAGCACGGCCAATTATATCGTCAGATTTCAGTGTCAATAATTCCTGCAAAATGTTAGCTGCACCATATGCTTCCAGTGCCCATACTTCCATTTCACCAAAACGCTGGCCACCGAACTGAGCTTTACCACCCAATGGCTGCTGTGTAATAAGGCTATAAGGGCCTATAGAACGTGCGTGCATCTTATCATCTACCATGTGGTGCAGTTTGATCATGTATATGATACCGACTGTGGCCTTCTGGTGGAAGCGTTCTCCTGTTTCACCATCATACAGATAAGTGTGACAGAAGTTTGGCAAACCTGCCTTTTCTATAAGGCCTTGTATTTCTTCAATGCTTGCTCCGTCGAATATTGGTGTGGCAAACCTTAATCCCAATTTCTCGCCGGCCCAGCCTAATATTGTTTCGTATATCTGGCCGAGGTTCATACGCGAAGGCACCCCAAGTGGGTTCAGCACTATGTCTACCGGCGTTCCATCTTCAAGGAAAGGCATATCTTCTTCACGTGTTATACGTGCTACAATACCCTTGTTGCCGTGGCGGCCTGCCATTTTATCACCTACTTTAAGTTTACGCTTGCTAGCCAGATAAACTTTGGCCAGTTTCAATACACCAGCAGGCAACTCGTCACCAATACTGAGGTTGAATTTTTCACGTTTATAACGACCAAGTTCTTCATTAAACTTAATATTATAATTATGAAGCAGCAGATTGATATGGTTATCAGTTTCTTTCTCGCCTGTCCAGCCCAATGGGTTTACATTCTGGTAATCAATAGAACCCAATGTTTTGGAATTGAACTTACCACCTTTGCTTATCTGTAATTCACCGAAATTATTGGTTACGCCCGTAGACGATTTATCTTTCAGCAGGATCATCAATTTTTCCAGAAGCAATGCTTGCAGGTCATGCAGGTTCTTTTCGTGTGTCTTTTCTATTTTTTCCAAAGCAGATTTTTCTTTCACTTTGGAATTCTTGTCTTTTTTAGCGCGCTGGAACAATTGTTTTGATATAACAATACCTTCTGTTCCGCTAGGCGCTTTCAATGATGCATCTTTAGCATCTCCGGCTTTATCACCGAATATGGCACGTAACAGTTTTTCCTCAGGAGTTGGATCGGTTTCACCTTTGGGTGTAATCTTACCTATCAGGATATCGCCTTCGTTTACATGTGCACCAATACGAATGATACCATTTTCATCCAGTTCTTTTGTTGCTTCTTCTGATACATTTGGTATGTCCGGTGTTAGTTCTTCCTCACCAAGTTTTGTATCGCGAACTTCCAATTCATATTCGTCTATATGCACTGAAGTAAACCAGTCATCACGTACCACTTTTTCATTTATCACAATAGCATCTTCAAAGTTGTAGCCTTTCCATGGCATGAAAGCCACTTTCAGATTACGACCCAGTGCGAGCTCGCCTTGTTGTGTTGCATAGCCTTCAGTTAAGAAGTCTCCTTCTTTCACCTTTGTGCCTTTTCTAACACATGGTCTTAAAGTAATGCTTGTACTTTGGTTTGTCTTCTTGTATTTAGTAAGTGAGTATACTCTTAAATCATCTTCAAAGGAGACCAGCCTGTCTTTCTCACTCCTGTCATAACGTACGTGTATAGCATCTGCATCCACATATTCTACTACGCCATTTCCTTCTGCATGAATCTGTATGCGTGCATCACGCGCAGCTTTTGCCTCAAGGCCGGTACCAACTATCGGCACTTGCGGGCATATAAGTGGCACAGCCTGGCGTTGCATGTTCGATCCCATGAGCGCACGGTTAGCATCATCATGCTCCAAGAAGGGAATAAGAGATGCACTTAAGCCAACAATCTGGTTCGGTGCCACATCCATGTATTCCACTTCTTCGCGATCCAGGATAGGGAAGTCGCCAGTCTGACGTGATTTTATTTTTTCTTCAATAAAGTTTCCTTTATCATCCATCGGCACGTTGGCCTGGGCTATCTTGGCAAGGTCTTCTTCTTCTGCACTCAGGAACTGGTAATGCTTCAGATCTACCCTGCCATCTTTTACTTTGCGGTAAGGAGTTTCTATAAAGCCCATTTCGTTTATTTGCGCGTGAACGCAAAGTGTGGAGATAAGACCAATGTTTGGACCTTCCGGAGTTTCTATCGTACAAAGGCGGCCATAGTGGCTATAGTGTACGTCACGAACTTCAAAGCCTGCACGTTCGCGACTTAAACCTCCTGGGCCTAAAGCTGAGATACGGCGTTTGTGCGTGATCTCGGAAAGCGGGTTAGTCTGGTCAAGGAATTGTGATAACTGAGATGTACCAAAGAATGAGTTAATAACAGACGACAAAGTACGTGCGTTAATAAGGTCTATTGGAGTGAACACTTCATTGTCACGCACATTCATACGCTCACGAATGGTACGCGCCATACGAGCGAGCCCAACACCAAACTGAGCAAACAATTGTTCGCCTACTGTACGCACGCGACGATTGCTAAGGTGATCTATATCATCTATTTCGGCTTTACCGTTAGTAAGGCGTACCAAGTATTTAATTATCGAAATAATATCTTCTCTACTCAATACTTTAGTATCAAGATTGATGTCGAGTCCAAGTTTGCGGTTGATTTTATAACGACCAACTTCGCCAAGATCATAACGCTTATCACTAAAGAATAATTTTTCAATAATACCACGTGCTGTTTCATCATCCGGTGCATCAGAACCACGCAATTGGCGGTAGATATGCTGCACGGCTTCCAGCTCTGAATTCGATGTATCTTTATTCAGCGTGTTATAAATAATAGAGAAGTCACCACTTACTTCTTCTTTCTGGAGGAATATGGTTTTAATACCCATTTCAAGTATCATGTCCATATTCTCTTCATCCAGCGTATTATCACGGTCAAGTACAACTTCGTTACGCTCAATCGTCACAACTTCGCCGGTATCTTCATCAACAAAGTCCTCAGTCCAGCTGCGTAATACACGTGCTGCAAGCCTACGGCCGAGATTTGCCTGAAGATGGCTTTTATCAACCTTTACTTCATCGGCCATGCCAAATAATTCCAGTATGTCTTTATCCGTTTCATAACCAATAGCACGTAATAAAGTAGTAACAGGGAATTTCTTCTTACGATCGATATAAGCATACATTACGTTGTTGATATCGGTTGCAAATTCCATCCATGCACCTTTAAAAGGAATCACACGCGCACTGTATATTTTAGTACCATTGGGGTGCACACTCTGGCCAAAGAACACACCAGGTGAGCGGTGCAATTGGGAAACTACAACACGCTCCGCACCATTTATAACAAATGTGCCTCGTGGGGTCATATATGGGATATTACCCAGAAACACATCCTGCACTATTGTTTCAAAATCCACGTGCTCCTCATCATTACAACTCAGGCGCAATTTTGCTTTTAAAGGCACAGAATATGTAAGCCCCCTCTCCATACACTCGTCAATAGTATAACGGGGAGGGTCAATAAAGTAATCAAGAAATTCCAATACGAATATATTCCTCGTATCCGTAATGGGAAAGTTCTCCTTGAACACACGGAACAATCCTTCAATATTTCTTCTGTCGGGAGTTGTCTCCAACTGGAAAAAATCTTTGAATGACTGAAGCTGGATCGCCAAAAGATCGGGGGTAGATGCTACATCATGTATCTTACCGAAGTTTACACGGCCCGATGATGTCTTTTTTTGTGGTATAGCCATAATATCTGAAATCTCCTTTTTACAAAACGAATTTTACCCGTTCCGAAAGGACAAGCCTCCCAGTACAGGTAGTATCTGCATTAACAATAAAAAATCAAAAATAATTTGTGCACTTTGGTAGCTGCCCAAAAAAATGGATGGCAAATATACGAAGGGACCATTAATAAAGCAAAAAATATTCCAATTTTCGCAAAATCAAGAAATTCATGCTAAAATAATTATTACTTAATTTATTAATAACCTTATATATCCAGCAAAATGCTTAATACAAGCTATGTATTTTCTTTTTTTTAAGTCATACTTTTTTTCCACAATAGAAGCATTAAATATAAATATTTATTATATTATCTAAAGGATGGGGGGAAATGATATTGAGCTATACATTAAACCACTTATATTTACCTTAATGAAAAAAGTAAAAATCTTTTATTTCATATTATTCTTTTTTACGTCCTGTGACAATGACCATGGGAATTACAGTTTTAAGTATAATGGTATTACATACGAAATAGTAAAAGACCGCAAAAGCTGGGCAGATGCTACTAAATACGCTGTAGAACATGGGGCTAAACTTGCCGAAATAAGGAGCGTCGGCGAGCAAAATGCTATTTATTATGCGCTCACGCATGATGCGGGGGTATCTCCTGAATACACACATGTAAAAGACGGAGGGGATATAGCATACGTATGGATCGGAGCTACTGATAAAAAACAGGAAGGGACCTGGACATGGACCACCACCAACTCAGGTAATGGAGATCATTTTTGGAATGGACAAGGGTATAATGGCAAAGGAGACGGTGCAGCATTTAATAATGCATTTATTAATTGGGGAGGAACATGGAACTATAAATGCATGGAACCGGATAACTACATGGGCAGCCAGAATGCAGGGGCAGTAGCATTGTCTGACTGGCCGAAAGATAAAGGCACCTTAGGTCATGCAGGAGAATGGAATGACATAAATGAAAGTAACCACTTGTACTTTGTTATTCAATATGGCAATAAATAATGTATATTGTGGCTTTTAAAAAAAGAACAATTCTATTAACTTGCAGAACTAATAAATGGTAGCTGTTATTTCGCGTTCAAAAAAACGATCCTATGAGTAAATTGTTATTGTCTTCTATTTTACTGGTTTCTTTTTGTGCACTTATTTTTTCTTCTTGTGCCAAGACGGACAATACTGTAGGACCTGCAGGCCCTATGACTGCCAGCTATACCCTGCCGGCGAAAAGCCCTGTACCATTTATAGGAAGCAGCGTATCAGCATCTGTAATGAATAATAACGACAGCAACAAGCATGATAGCACCATGGTGTTTACTGGGCATATTTACAAGCCACATACTATACAAGACAGCATCATGTCTATAACCATATCTGTATTGAAATATAAAGCAGGAATGGGCGGAACAGCAATAGATAATGATACTTTTGCCATAGCCACTTTAATTGACTCATCAGGTAACATACATATTGCATCTGAAGGCTCCGTTATTTTTAATGCTGCCACAGCTTACGGTGCAACCGGAACTTTCAGCTTTAAATGCGCCGACGGTGTATCGGTGACTGACGGCTGGTTTTTAGCCAGTTGGCGCGGTCAATAACGTAATCTTTTTTTCTTAAAAAAGCTACTATTTCATAGTAGCTTTTTTGTTTAGCACAATAATAGACCTGATCTTACATTTTAATAAAAAAGGCCTGATATTCCCAGGTAATTTTTTTGGCTTGATATTTGTGGCTACTAATTGATAGAGAATTGATTATTGGTTTTGTGATGAAATAAGAGGTATTTCAGAATGTTAATTGGACTTATTTTTATGTCATATCGTTTGCCCCTTCGAAAAAATGGAAGTGCTGAAAAACTGACTATAACGCTTGTACTAATATACCTTTTAGTAACAGTTTTTTTATTCTTTGATTCCAGAAAAGACAGTACTCCAAACGAAGAAAAAACTTATCCTCCCATCTATTCTCAAAACCAGAATGCCTTTAATTCATTCATTAATTAAGAGTAACGCAAAAAAGGCTATCAATACCAGTTATTCAGAGCTGATAGCACCACCTTCCAATATTTTATTTATACGTGCATTGTACTGCTGTGCAATATTATCCTGGTGCAGCTGATGGTAAATATTGGCCATAATGCCTAACATGTCTATATTCTCCGGGTCAGCTTTCAGGTATTGATTAAAATAATATAAGGCACTATCCGCCTGGTTCTTTTGTATGGCATCAAAACCCTTAAGATCATCATAGGAGGGCCTCTTTATTACTGCAGACAATGGATGCCCTTTTGATGTGGCCTTAAACAATGTAGATGGTGGCAGCCATATTCCAGCCCTTATCTCATCATCACGTATCAATGCGATATGAAATATTGTGTAATCCCATTTTTTCTGATTCCTCTGCGGAAAACGCACATAATCCAGCTTCAGGTTTTTTATATCACCGAGATATTGGTGCACTATATGCACTGCATTACTCGCCAGTATTATGGTATCAGTAGCTTTGTATTTAGGCAATTCATACTTCCTGAACCAATCAGTGCACTGCTTTATACTATTGTAATAATAATCCATTTCATAATTGCCATAAGCCCCGTCTACCCCACCTGCAAAACCATTGAAATATGTAATTGTATTAGGAAATGTGGTTACTATAAAATAAGCAGGCTCCAGCATCAAAAGGCCAGCAATAGCCATTCCATATTTCAGCTTTCGTTTAGCCAGGTATTCAGAAAACATAGCCCAACCACCAGCGGACATAACCGCCAGTGATGGGAAAATAAACAGCACATGCCTCCAGGCATGATAAACATTTGCTTTTGTATAAATAATATAGGCCAATGGAAACAGGCCTGTAAAAAGAACAAAGTAAAGTATGGCTGCATTTTTATTTTTAAAAAGTACAAACAGGTACACAGCCATCAATACCAAGCCTATCAGTACAACATAGGGGTTGGTTATAATAAAGCTTTTAATAAGATAGTTGGTCGGCAATTCATCAGACGACATTTTGCTTCCTTCAAAAAGCTGTGCAAGGCTCACCTTAAAATTGCTCATTTCATGGAGCGCTGTAAGCGGATTGTTGATAGGGTCTTTTAAAGCAAAGGGCCAGAAAAGGCTACCTAATAAATACCCTAATATGGCAACTATCAGGATAGGTTTTATCCAGTTTTTCAATGCGACATCTTCTTTCTGAATAAATTTTTTGAAGAAAAAAGTGAGCGCTGCAAACACTATAAGGTAAGGTATCAATAATATGCCTCCTACACGCACATTGATAGTAAAGCCAATGCTGAGTATAGCCCATATATAATACTTAATTGGCGGTTTTGGCAGATGATCAAAAAGCAAAATAATGCAATAAACAGCTGCTATATATGCTGTAGCAAAGGGCACATCTTTAGGGTTATTCATAGCATGCCCCAGGAAAAAAGGTGAGAGGAACATCAACCATACACACAACACCCCTGCCTGCCTGTTGAATATACGGATGCTGATCTTGGCAGCGAAGAACATGGCTATAAAGCCAGCCCATGCATTCAAAATATGTCTAGTAGTATACTCTGCAAAAGGTGATATTTTATTAACTATGGCACAAATAAAATCAAACAAGCCACCATAATACTGTATAACACCATCCCTGTTATATTCCTTCGGCATATTAAATACCGTAGTATTGGCGCCAAAAGATGTGAAATATTTAAAAATAGCCTTACCATATTCATTCATATCTACCTCATCGCCGGATATGCCATATGAAAAACTCATAATGGTCATCAATACAAAAACCGCAATAAGGCTTATTACAAATACTTTTTGCCATTTGCTATCGTCATTTCCATTCAATTCAGGCAAGGGCAGACTTTTCCCAGTATCAGCAGTTTGGTTCTTTGGTACCTGTATCCCGGGTTGAGTATTTGATTTAGATATTTTCTTAGCCATATGAAAATATAAGATTTTGAAAGGCTTACCTGCTTGCTTCTTTCAACTGCTTAAAAAGTTTAAAACCATGTTTTACAAAAGAAAATGTCTTTACACTAGCCGAACCACCGCTTCTGTCCCTGAAATGTATATCCACCCATTTTATCTTCGATTGCTTATTCGTTAATACAGATACATATATGTTGGCTAAATGAAAATCCTTTGGTACTTTTTCTACTATATTCTTCATTACACTTTCGTGTATCAGCCTATAGGGCACATTAGCATCCCATATCCACTGCCCTGTAGCAAAATAAGTAAACATCGTAACGAATTTGGAGATCATGGTCCTTTTAAAACCGTCATCACGGGTTTTTCTTTTGCCATATATTGCTTTGTTGTCTTTTGCCAAGGCAATAAATTGCGGAAAGAAAACAGGGTCGCACTGCCCGTCTGAATCAATCTGGAATATCCAGTCAGCTTTATTTTCCAGGGCCAATTTATATCCGGTAATGCAGGTTTGTCCATGGCCTGTGTTTGGTTTATCCACTATTTTTATTTCAGGGTATTTCAGCTCATACTTTTTTAACAAGCTTAGAGTACTGTCTTTAGAGCCGTCATTTAAAATGCATAAGGTAAAGTTGAGCTTGCTTGCGGACAATACCTGGTGCCATTCCTCTATTACACCGGAAATGGACTCCTCTTCATTATACACAGGCATTATGACCCATAGCTTATTTATTTCCATAGCGTTCCTTAATAATGCTGAAGGTATTTAATGCACGCTCCAGCACTTCATCTGTATTAAAGTATTTATATTCAGCCAAACGCCCACAGAAGTAAACATTGTTATCTTCTGTTTCTTTGTCTGCCAGAGATTTATATTTATCGTACAACTCTTTATTTACATCCCTGGGTATGGGGTAATAAGGATCTCCCTCTGCCCTCGGATACTCATAAGATATGACAGTATGTGGGTGCTTTTGAGCCGTAACATGCTTGATCTCTACAGTGCGCGTGTAGTCATGCTCATTAGGATAATTTACCTGCACGCAAGGCTGATACTGCTCAACAGGCTCTTCCTTAAACTCAAACTCTAAAGAACGCCAGGGCAATTTGCCCAATTTATAATTGAAATATTCATCAATAGGCCCGGTGTAAATAGTAAATTTTCCCGGCTCAATAGTATTGCGTAATTCCCTGTAATCAATGCCCAGTCTCAATTCAATATCGGGATGATCTATCATTTTACTGAACATTGCTGTAAAGCCAGCGGCAGGAGTTAACTGATATTTATGATCCACGTAACGTTCATCTGTATTCAGGCGTATTGGTATCCTGCCACAGACTGAGGGAGCAAGATCACGTGGATGTATACCCCATTGTTTAAGCGTATAACCCAAATAGAAGGCTTCATACATTTCCCTGCCAACCCTTGATAACACAAACTCTTCAGAGTTGGCCGGGTTTGTGATTTTCTCTCTTTTTGACTCCAGCAAAGCTTCTGCTTCTTCAGCAGTCATATCAGGTTTCTTAAAAAATTGCCTTAAGGTAAGCAGGTTGATAGGAAATGGGCATAATTCGTCTTTTACCGAACTCTTGACAATATAATTACCCGGTATCCACTCTGTGAACTGAGATAAATATTCTATCAAAGCAGGATTATTGGTTCTGAAATAATGCGGCCCGTAGCGATGTATCATTACACCTGAGGGGTGGTACGTATCATAACAATTGCCTGCAATATGCTCCCGCTTATCAATTATCAATACTTTAAGGCCAAGCACAGTACTTATCCTTTCTGCCAAAAGACAGCCTACCGGGCCAGCGCCTACAATAAGAATCGAATTTTCGTCCATTCTCCTTGGTCAAAATTTATGATGCTATTTCAAAACTATACAAACCGTGAAGATAAATGAAAACAGCTTGTTTATAGCAATTACAATATAAAATCCCTTATTTTAAAATACATAAACCTGAGATAAAAAAAGCAAAGGAGACTTGCACCTTTGCTTAAAAAATATCATAGCATAAAATACTTTTTACTATTCTGTTTCAGCAGTTGCTTCTGTAGCTTCTGCTGCACCAGCCACATTTTTCTCCTGAACCCTGCGCACAGATTCTGTAATAGTAGCCTGGCGTTTTTCTGCCTTATGCTTACGGTGTGCCTCTTCGCGCTTAGCCACCAGTTCTTCATGCTCACCATTCCATCTTTCGAACTTCTCCATTGCCGTTCTTTCATCAAAAAGGCCGAGGGAGATGCCACGCATCAGATGTTTGAGATACAATACGCCTTTGAATGACATGATACGACGGCATGTGTTGGTGGGCTGTGCCCCTTTCTGCAACCAATGCAATGCGCGCTCACGGTTGATGCGGACTGTAGCCGGCACCGTCAAGGGATTGTAGGTACCTAATTTTTCGATGAATTTACCATCGCGTGGTGCTGTAGTGTTTGCTACCACAATGAAATAGAATGGGCGTTTCTTAGACCCATGCCTCTGGAGACGAATTTTTACCGCCATAATAGAAATTATTTGCGTTTAACAATAAAATTTTGGATTGCAAATTTAATGAATAGTATGAATTACAGCAATATTCTTTTTAAAAAGAATAAAAATAACAATTTATTAATATGTTTTATCCTTATTTTTTCACAAAGACTTAGCAATGATATGGGTGAGCCACTAACAATATTTAATAGATTTGACAGGCTAAAATTCAAAAAAAGATGTTACAAAATCATGAAATAGACTACCAGATAATTGGTGAGGAAATGCAATATGTGGAAATAGAGCTGGATCCCATGGAAACTGCCATGGCAGAGGCGGGCAGCTTTATGATGATGGAAGATGGCATACAAATGGAAACTGTTTTTGGAGACGGGAGCCAGCAAGCCAATAACAGTATTTTCGGGAAACTGATGAATGCCGGGAAACGCCTTCTTGTTGGCCAAAGTTTATTTATGACTGCATTTACTAATGTGGGACAGGATAAAAAGAAAGTTTCTTTTGCGGCACCATACCCCGGTAAAATAATACCGCTAAACCTGGCAAGACTGGGCAACAGGGCCATTTGCCAGAAAGATGCATTTTTATGTGCAGCCAAGGGGGTTTCCATAGGCATTGAATTTCAGAAAAAACTTGGTACAGGCTCATTTGGCGGTGAGGGTTTTATAATGGAGAAACTGGAAGGCGATGGTATGTGCTTTGTGCATGCGGGCGGCCATGTGACCGAGAAAGTACTGCAGCCTGGAGAACGGATAAAGATAGATACGGGATGCATAGTGGGTTTTACAGGTGCGGTAGAGTATGATATAGAATATGTGGGTGGCGTGAGGAATGCTATGTTCGGCGGGGATGGAGTATTCTTTGCAACACTGCGCGGGCCTGGTACTGTGTGGATACAGACATTGCCGATAAGCAGACTGGCCCACCGTATACTGATGTATGGAACTTTTAAACAAAAAGAAGAAGGCAGCATACTGGGCGGACTGGGCAATATGATAGACGGAGACCAGTGGTGATTTAGTTAACTGGTTCATTAGTTCATTCGTCGAAAAGCTTAATAATATTTTTTATAAGCTATTTACAATAAATCACTACCAAGGCCTCGCGACAGGTAGTGGGGCTTTCCTGTTTATGGGATTTAAGGTGCAGCACTTCTTTGTGCTTTGACTGGAAAGTGGCTTCCAGAAAAAGCTGGTCGAAGTCTATACCTGCAATTTTTAAAGGGTCTCGCTTGGTAAGCACCACAGTGTTCTTTCCTGTCTCATCTGATAATTCGGCTGTAATGGAACAGGCTTCTGCACCTGAAAAGTTGAATATGTCGAGCAGGTAGACTTTTGCAAAATAATCTCTGCCGGACTCTGCTGTAAAGACAATATCTTTATTCTCACAGCTTGCCTTAGTGACAGAGACTATTTTATAATTGTCTTTTTCCAATTCTTTTGCCGCAGCTTCAGCAATGGTATAGAAATCAGCTAAAACATCCCCGCTTTCTTTTGTGATAAGGCCGCGCATGATGCGGACCTTAGCTGGCCGCTCGTATTTTGCATTTGCAAAGTAAATATCCACAGGTGTGTCCTCATCGCCTTTTATCATGAAAAGTATTTCGTCATTCCTGCGGTTCTCAGTGTTCTGACCGTTTACTCCTTTAATAAACATGCCAGGCTTAAGCCCTGCCCTTGCAGCGGGTGAGTTGGGAATGATACTTTCTATTTTAGGATATAGGATACCACCTGCAGTATCTACAGAGAATGTCATACCAATGCCGCAAAAGACCTGTGACCAGGCATGTGCATGGTAAAACAATAATGCAATACAGGCAAAAAATCTAATTCTCAATTTGTATTTTTTTAGTGCTCTGCAAAGGAATTACCTTCTGCCCATGGGCATGCCGGGCATACCCATACCTTTCATTTTGTTCATCTGTCCCATCATCTGGCGCATCTGGTCGAACTGTTTCATGAAGGCATTGACGTCGTTTATGTTCTTGCCGCAACCGGCAGCTATACGCTTGCGGCGGCTGCCGTCTATAACATCGGGATTGTTGCGCTCATAGGGAGTCATGGAATTGATAATAGCCTCAATACCTTTGAAAGCATCGTCACTGATGTCTATATCTTTTATAGCCTTGCTCACGCCGGGTATCATAGCCAACAGGTCTTTGATGTTACCCATCTTCTTGATCTGGCCCAATTGCTCTTTAAAGTCTTCGAAATCGAACTTGTTGGCACGTATCTTTTTCTCCAGCTTTTTCGCCTGCACTTCGTCGAACTGTGCCTGGGCGCGCTCTACAAGGGTGGTAATATCGCCCATGCCGAGTATGCGCTGCGCCATACGCTCGGGATAGAAGACATCCAGCGTATCCAACTTCTCACCCATGCTGACAAACTTGATGGGCTTATCAACCGTATATTTGATAGATAAGGCGGCACCACCACGGGTATCGCCATCGAGCTTGGTGAGCACGACACCTGTAAAATTCAGACGGTCGTTGAAGGCCTTGGCAGTATTTACAGCATCCTGTCCCGTCATAGAGTCTACAACAAACAGGATCTCCTGTGGATTGACAGCTGCTTTTACATTGGCAACTTCCTGCATCATTACCTCATCTATAGCCAGGCGACCGGCAGTATCTATTATCACTACCCTATTGCCATTCTGTTTAGCCTGCGCCACAGCATGCTGCGCTATCTCAACTGCATTCTTATTTTCACGCTCTATGAATACGGGTACTTTTATCTGATCTGCCAATACCTGCAGCTGATCCATAGCAGCAGGACGATAAATATCTGCAGCCACAAGCAGGGGGTTCATACCCTTCTTGCTTTTAAGGAAATTAGCCAGCTTGCCCGAAAAGGTGGTTTTACCCGAACCCTGAAGGCCAGCTATTAATATGACTGTCGGCTTGGCACTAAGGTCCAATTCTGCCTCCCTGCCACCCATAAGCTCTGCCAATTCGTCTTTGACGATCTTGACCATGAGCTGCCCGGGGCTGACAGAGGTAAGCACTTTTTCGCCCATAGCCTTATCCTTTACCTTGTCGGTAAATTCTTTGGCTATTTTATAGTTCACATCGGCATCTACAAGAGCACGACGTATCTCTTTTACTGTACTAGCAACATTTATCTCATTAATACGGCCTTCGCCTTTTAACTGTTTAAAGGCTGACTCGAGCCGCTCGCTTAAATTTTCGAACATAGGTGTGCAAAGTTAGTTCATTGGTTAATTAGTTCATTGCTTCATTAGTTATAGAATTTGGCTTGTATTAGTTCATTTGTTCGTTAGAAAATTAAATGCCGGATGTCCTATACTCTGGAAAGCGGGCATTTCCAGAGGTTATTTTTATCGGAAAGTGTTGGTAATATTATTTTATTAGGTTTATTGATATGTCCGATTGATGCCCTAAAAGACGGGAGGGTGGGACAAAGATGCTTCGTTCCTCAGCATGACAGTTGGTTTAAAAAAGTCTAAATTATCGAGGAAGACATGTTGTGGTTCATTTGTTAATTGGTTCATTAGTCCATTAGATGTTTTAAAAAAATCTTTCATTTTGACATGCCAAGTTTTAGCACTTAAAAGTGGGCAAATATTATGCCATTTGAGATGGAATGTGGATATCTTTTATACTATAAAACTGGAATGTGCGTTTCTGAATAAAAGCCAAGTATGAGAAAGCAGCTGCTGATAGCCTTAATATTTCTATTTTGCGCCTGCAGTAAAAATAATTCTGTGCAGCTATATACCACAGTGCATGGGCAGGTGACAAATATGCAAACACAGGCAGGTATATTAAATGAGAAAATATACATTTATGCTGATGTAATAAACTCTCAAAGTTCACAGCCGTCGACAATAGAAAAATTAGTAGATAGTACTGTCAGTGATTCGAATGGATATTACAGTATACGGTTCCTAAAAATTGCAAATACAACAAGTTACTATTTAGGCTGCCCGCCTATAAGCGGGCCTAGCCCCAATTTAGCTATGAGGCCAATAAATACAGGCACAGATAATACCATTAATATACAGATACCGCATCAAACTGTTCTGAAGGCACATTATACTATTATAAACAATAAAAACCCGCCACTACAGATATTCCCTAACAGGCCATTATACAACTGGTATGAATTTGATATTAACGCGTTAAGCGCCGATACTACCCTATTTTTTACTGTTTACGTTAATAGCAGTTACACAAATACTTATGCATATGCCAACCCCAAGATCCATGAAACACCAGAAACATTCAGCGTAGGCAAGCAGGATACTATAAGCGCGCATTTTACTATAGATGCGAGCAGCTTTTAATGCATCCGTTTGTTCTTTTAGTTTATTCCTGTTTGCAGAAAATGCGTTTATTTACCAGACCACATTGCATTTAATGCAAAAACTGCTAAAAGCAATTTGAAGATTAGGGGGATGTGCCAAGGAAAGCCCCTGATCTCTATATACTTTTATCCTTATGAAAAACAAAGCAAAATACTGTTTAGCTGCATGCCTCTTTTACCTATCATTTTGTTCATGTACTAAAGTAAATTTCCCAAAAACCGTAAAGTATTCACATGTTCAAGGCGCCGTATATGACAATAGCCATTTGAATACACCAATAAAAAATAAAAAGATCATTTTGTACAGCCAAAGCCCATACTATACAGGCTGGGTTTTGGGTGGGCCACCCTCCTATGCATACTGGCCCCTGGATAGTACTATTACTGATTCTACAGGTGCATTTTCTTTATCTTTTCCTGATACCGTGAAGGGAACTGATTTTCAGTTCAGTTGCCCTGAACTACCTGAGTCATGGATATTCCCATTGTTCAAGGATATACCCAATAGTGTTACTTTATTTTTGGGGACATTTCAATATACTTTTATTACAAGGCTTAGTATCCTGAACAACACTCATCCGCCGCTTGAAATTTTACCTGCAGATAATGTAGCATTCCTTCGTGAAATAGACATAAATGCCACTAATACAGACACAACCATTGTAGTATCTGCCCCATATAGCAGCACATACAATAACCTATACCAATATATTCTAAATGATACTACACACAGTTATTTCACCGATTTCAATGCACCTATGCATGACACCACTTACCTGCATTTTACAATAGATGCCAGTACATTTTGATATATTTGTGCAGCGATGCAGCCACAAGTTTATCCCGATGAATTAAGCATACGAGACGCACTGCAGATCTATTTTTCAAAATACCATTTTCAGAACGGCGGCTATCATTTAAAGTGGTTTAAAATAAAAGTAGGGAAGCTATTCATACCCCTGCCCAATATTAAAGCCAGGATAGATGCAGTGAAAATACATGACATACACCACCTGGTGACTGAATACCCGGCGACACTAAAGGGTGAAGCAGAAATAGGCGCGTGGGAAATAGCAAGCGGCTGTGGCAAATACTGGGTAGCCTGGCTACTGAATTTCGGGTCGCTGGTTTATGGGTTGGTCTTTTTCCCAAAGCCAGTATACAAGGCCTTTATGAATGCAAGGAAGTGCAGGACAAATTGCTATTACGATACCGAATATAACGATACATTATTGAATAAGACACTAGGAGAAATAAGGACAATGGTGGACATAAATTATGCGAAAAACACTACAACTGATAAGATATTATTTATAGCATGGTGCATTGCTGTCCTATCAGCATATGTTGTATTCTTTCTTATGCTTTTTTTAGCAGCATGTATAATAATTCAGCTTAGCAAATAAAACGGAAAAGCTATTTAAGCTTCTTGTTCTTTTTATTCATCCTGGCTTCTTTTCTTTCCATCTTATGCAATTCGCGTATAGATCTTTTGCCATTACCTGCCCGCTCTGCTTTCTGCATTTGTGTGGAATTTTTCTCCATTTTTGTATCGAGTTTTTCTCCTTTTTTAGTGGCCTCGCCTTGTGCATAAACAAGCGAGCATGAGCAGATGAACAGTAAAACCGCACTTATATACTTTTTCATATCAAAACGTATTTAGTACAGAATGCCGCAGCAATTATTATACCAGTAAAGACATGGATCGTTAAACAAAAAAACACAAAGCATTATT
>Ga0207065_1101_pt1 | contig 20111 bp, 14 predicted proteins | sample Alteio_BWMinCont_27_FD_153492 | JGI IMG/M metagenome (GOLD analysis project Ga0207065, IMG submission 153492) | Enriched cells from forest soil in Barre Woods Harvard Forest LTER site, Petersham, Massachusetts, United States -... | ecosystem: Environmental > Terrestrial > Soil > Temperate forest >...
GTGGTTTATCTACATCAAATCCTTTAGCCATTCCGAGGTAGCAAGCAAAAAGCTGTAAAGGAATCACTGAAAGAAGGGGGGAAATCAGTTCATCAGTTAGGGGTATAGTCATTATGTCGTCTGCCATTTTCATAATAACTTCATCACCTTCACTTATAACCGCAAGAACTTTTCCTTTCCTGGCTTTAATTTCCTGGATATTACTGACGAGTTTTTCATGGTAATAACTCTTTGGTGCAGCAAAGACCACAGGCAGGTTTTCGTCTACCAGTGCGATCGGTCCATGTTTCATTTCTGCAGCAGGATAACCTTCTGCATGTATATAAGAAATCTCTTTTAACTTGAGAGCTCCTTCCAGTGAGATTGGAAAATTATTCCCCCGACCCAGATATAATGCATCTTTAACATCTTTATATTTTAATGCCAGCTTACGAATATGTTCAGACGTGCGAAGCAATTCTTTTGCTTTCTCAGGTATTGCGTGCAATTCTGCAAGCAGTTGAATATATCTTTCTTCTGTTATTGTATGTTTTTCGAAAGCTATTTTCAGTGCGATCATTATGAGAACTACCAACTGTGCTGTGAATGCTTTTGTGCTGGCAACACCAATTTCCGGTCCTGCGTGCGTATATGCACCTGCATGTGAAATTCGGGCGATTGAAGAACCGACTACATTTACGACACCAAAAATAAATGCTCCCTGTTCTTTAGCATTCTCAATGGCAACAATGGTATCTGCGGTTTCTCCACTTTGCGAAATTGCAAAAATTACATCACCCGGATGGATTACAGGATTTCGATACCTGAATTCGGAAGCATATTCAACTTCAACAGGAATCCTGCAGATTTCTTCAATTATATATTCAGCGATTAGTCCTGCATGCCAGCTGGTACCGCAGGCAACAATAATAATTCTTCTTGCGTTGGTAAGTTTCTCAAGATTGTTTTGAACACCGGCCATTGTGATGGTTCCCTTAGTTACATCAAGTCGTCCTCGCAGGCAATCGAAAATAGTTTCAGGTTGCTCAAATATTTCCTTAAGCATGAAATATTCATATCCTCCCTTTTCAATAGCTGTCAGTTCGAGATCGAGTTTTTGTATAAATGGTGTGATCTTTTCATTACCCAGATTTTTTAATATAAGTTCATCACATTTTATAATTGCCAGTTCGTAATCATTTACATAAACGACTTCCTTGGTATATTCAATAATCGGAGACGCATCGGACGCTAAAAAATGTTCTCCTTTACCAATGCCTATAACCAGGGGGCTTCCTTTCCTCGCTGCTATAATAGTATCCGGATGATCACGATCCAGCAATACGATGACATAAGCACCGGTAACTCGTTTAAGTGCAATTCGTAAAGATTCTTCAAGACTGCACAGATTATTCTCCTGAATATCTTCAATGAAATTGAGCAGTACTTCAGTATCCGTATCACTTTTAAAACTATATCCCTTTTTAGTCAGTTCAGTTTTAAGCTGGGTATAATTTTCAATAATACCATTGTGGATCATGGCAAGTCTGCCACTGGCTGAAAGATGAGGATGGGCATTTCTATCACTGGGCTCGCCGTGTGTAGCCCAGCGCGTATGTCCGATTCCTGCATGAGCGTGCAGATCTTTTCCAATAATACTTTCTTCCAATGCGGCTACACGTCCCTGTTTTTTATATACTCGCAAATCCTTGTCCAGCAATGCAACACCGGCACTATCGTAACCCCGGTATTCAAGTCTTTTAAGTCCCTTCATGATGACGGGATATGCTTCTCTCGGACCGATATAAGCTACAATTCCACACATAATGAACTTTTAGTATTTATTTTTTCAACAGCCCTTCCGGAATAACCAGTTTACAATAAAATATTCATCATAAATATTGAAGCTACTGTAAAGTATATAATGAGACCTGTAACATCCACCAGCGTTGCTACAAAGGGGGCAGAGGAAGAAGCGGGATCGGCACCTAGTTTTTTTAATATGATCGGAAGCATACTTCCGGCCAGGGTGCCCCAGAGTACAACACCAACCAAGGAAAAGCTGACTGATAAACCGATTGCATCCCAGTGATACCCATAAATATCTTTAAAAAAGCCGCGAACCATCAGCAGGTGCCATACAAAAATCCGAATAAATCCAATCAGGCCAAGAATTGCACCCAGCATAAAGCCGGAAAGAATTTCACGGCGCATCACCCGCCACCAGTCTTTAATGGTCACTTCACCAAGAGCCATAGCCTGGATTATAAGAGTAGAAGCTTGAGAACCACTGTTACCACCGCTGGACATGATTAGTGGAATGAAATTGGTCAGGATAAGCCATTTTGCCAGTTCGTCGTTATAATAAGCCATTGCTGTGGCTGTCAGCATTTCACTCAAAAAAAGAATGATCAGCCAACCCACTCTTTTTCTGATTAGCTGAAAGAATGGAGTTTCCAGATAGGGGTGATCGAGGGCTTCAGTTCCCCCGATTTTCTGAATATCTTCTGTAAATTCTTCCGTTGCTACCCACAATACATCATCGATAGTTACAATACCGAGTAGCAGTTTATTATTATCAAGCACTGGAAGAGCCATTCGATTATTCATTTTAAATGCCTGGTTGGCGGTCTCCTGATCATCATTCACATTAAGGTAAATAAACCTGTTATCGATTACGTCCTCAACTTTCTTATCCGGATCAGCCAGAATGATTTCACGGATTTTTATATCATCAATGAATATACCCTTCTCATCTACCACATAAATGACATCGATGGTTTCACTGTCTTTACCAACATCGCGGATATGTCGAATTACCTGACGTATAGTCCAGTCTTTTTGAACTGCTATATAATCAGGGGTCATTAACCTTCCCACACTACTTTCCGGATAGCCTAAAAGGGACAAAGTGATCTTACGCTCTTCAGGATCCAGCATTTTAATCAGCTCTTTCACCACTTCGCTGGGCAGATCTTCAAGAAAGGAAGTTCGGTCATCTGCTGGAAGACCGTTTAGTAATTCGGCTGTCTTTGATGGAGAAAGCTCCTGGATAATACGTTTCTGAATAGCGAAATCCAGAATCTTAAATGTGCTTATTGCCCGATGAATACTCAGGTTACCGAGAATTTCGCCTTCATGTTCCGGGAATTCATAGATAAGTTCTGCTACATCACTAATATTCTGATTATCCAGAAACTTGTGTAATGATTCCAGATCGGTTGATTGGAGAACCTCCAAAAACTGATATTTAAGCGGGGTATTTTCGATTTCGACAGTCATTCGTCAAATTTACAGCGAAGGCTTGATAAATTGCGTTTGAAACCGTTCCCTTTAGGAGATCCCTGCAGTTTATCTAAAATTATGATTTTATCATGTTTATTTATTGATGATTCACCTGGCCGTGGGCGGGGAGTTTTTACAAATGAAAATCTATCTATAGGGAAACTTGTAGAAATTTCACCTGTTATCGTCATGAATAATGAAGAAAGGATACTACTGGATCAGACCCTGCTTCATGACTATTTATTCTTGTGGGGAAAGGATGAAACGGAATGCTGTGTGGGATTGGGTTATTTGTCAATTTACAATCATCATTTCCTATCAAATGCTGAATATGAAATGGATTTTGAATTATCAGTCATCCGGATCAGGACAGTTCGTGAAATAAAAAAAGGTGAAGAGATTTTTATTAATTATAATGGAGCCTGGAATGACAAGAAGCCCTTGTGGTTCGAACCGGTTTCTGATCTTATATAATTATTATTTTTTCGTCCTGTTTAAAACAGGTGAATATCGGAAAGATAAAAGGAACCCATAACTATTAAGCTTAAGATTATCTATACCCATATTTCTAAGGGGTAGTTTAAAAAAGGGTTCTGCCTGAAATGAAAACCCTTTCCCAATTTCAGATTCCAGGCCGAATGAAATGTTGGCTACTTTGAACCAATAATTTACCTGTTCATTATCTTCTATTTTGTATGCTAAAGGCCTTATCCCACTATGAAAAAAATAAATATAGGTTTGTTTCATAATGAAATAAGAGGAAAAGCCTGCGTTCACGAAGAATTTTGTTTTTTCATTTTTTGCAAAATCATAACGAAGTGTCAATGGGAATTCCCACATATTGGCTGAACCGTTAATATATTCAATGGGTGGGGGAGCTGCTCCCATTCTTCCGCTAGTCGTTCCCCCAGTGCTGCTACCCGGTGCCCAATAAAATTTATTTGTATATATCATACCGGAATTTACTGATAGTTTATTTGTAAGGTAGAAGCCAACAGTTAGTCCGATATTATTCCCTAACTGGTCATTAGAAATTCCTCCGGCATCCGTATAGTCAGGACCGAATGTCAAACCAAAATTGAGTGAACGGTTTATACGCAAAGCTTTATATGGAATTGGCGCCTTAGATTGAGCAAGTTGATTTAAAAGAGAATCGTTTCCTTTTACTTTACCCAGGACTGAACCAGATGAAACGACGGCGGGTAAACTATAGAGGTTTCTGTTTCTACTGGCTCCGGATTTATCACTTAATTCTTTGGATATTGCAGGTATAGCTACTGCGTTTAAATTTTCAAATGCATATTTATCATTCGCTGTTTTATCATTTACAACATTGTTCACATTAGGCTCACTAGAAGCAATAAATCCGGATGTAGTCTCTTCCTTGAGATTCCTCCGTTTCGATCCATTATTTTTATTGCTCAGGATGCTGTTAGATATTGAAATATTTGAGTTAAATTTTTTATTTTTTATAGATCCTGCTTTTGAAGCATCATTACCGTTACTTGAATTTTCTCCCGCAACAGAGCCCGGAACAACTTCTAAGTCAAATTTTGCTTCAGATTGCTTCAGTAAATCTTTATTTTTTTTATCAGAAGCATCCATTTTCAGCGCAGATGAAACACTATCTAAATAAATCGTATTTCGTTTTGTCTTTTTATTATCTGATGCTGAAGATGAGATGTTCTGGACTACCGGCTGGCTGGTTAGTGTAGAATTTTGTTTATAATAAATATTTTTAATTGCAAAAAAAGAAACCCCTGTAATTAATAAGACAGCCGATCCCCATGTATAAGGATTGATCCGGCCGAAGCGAAAGCCATCAGGCGGACGCTCTGGGATCTGCTCAATAAGCTTTTGCTCGAGCTTCGACCAGGACAGAAAAGTATGATCGGGTTCGTAAAAGTCCGCTGCTTCCCTGCTTAATCTGTCAATATCTTTATCAGATAGGTTCGACATATGTTTTCACATCAGCTTTTTTAGTCAAAATTTTTCTAAGGTTCTCTCTGGCTTTTGATAAATTCGATTTAGATGCCCCTACAGAAATTCCCAAATGTTTTCCAATCTCCTCATGGGACATACCATCAATTACAAATAAGTTAAAAACAGTTCTGTAAGCGGGTGATAATAAACGAATTGCTTCAATGATTTCTTTATACGACAGTTTATCGATCCCGGTTTCCCCGCGATCAGCAATTTTTTCTGATTCTTCAGAAAGCATTTGTCCATGGAGATAAGCAGAATTTTTGCGGTAATAGTCAATGCAAGTATTTACCAGGATTCTCTTAAACCACCCTTTCAGGGCCATTGAAGTTTCTAAATGGCGGTTTTCGTCAAACTGATGTATATTTTTGAAAAATTTTGTGAAACCTTCATTAACAATTTCTTCAACCTGATATTGATTATGCTGATAACGATAGCAAATTTTCATGGCGTATCCCTTGAGGAATTCATACAATTCCTTCTGGCTGGCCCGGTCATTTTGCCTGCAGCCTGCTATTAATGCGCTAATTTGATGATTACCGTTTATCAATGGTTTTAAGGCCTTTTCCTAAAGTGAAGTTAATAGCGCAACCACTTCATCTTTATTAAATTACGTAAATCTTATGTTAAAGGTTGCCGCCCAATAATTTTAGTTCACCTGCTATAAATACCTGAAGCTGAATGTTTTGACTTGTAACTAACATGCCAATGATTTTAGCTTCTTTTAGCGATCCGGTCGAATGAATACCCTTCATCCATTCCCTGTTCAAAACCTGATCAATCATCGTTTTATTTGCTAATAAAAACGCTTCAATATCCAGATATAACTTACCCTGGATAGTTTTTCGGATTTTATTTCTAAACAGACTTCTTGCAATTTTCAGTGCTAAATCTTCACCTTCAAGGGAATATTGAATATCAGGTAAACCCAGTGTTTGCTTCGCTGAATCAAGAACTGGTGTTCCACGCAGATAAATACTTCCATGATTACTTCCAGCAAAATCAATACGCAGTTCCAACTGTTTATTCCCAATACCTCGGATGATTGCGTCTTTTACAACTATTGTTCTTCCTTTTACTTCAAAAACTTTATTATGCAAACTGTCACGCAAAATATTTGTTAGAAAATCGTAATCATAGTTCATATTCAGATAGAGACGGACTCCGTTTCGGTTTTCAGTTTGTAATAGAGCAGGCAGGGAAGGTGGCTCTTGAATATGGTTCATCGGGTCTGAGCTGAATTGCGGTTTGCATGAAATACCTAACGATATTGAAAAACTATCTTTTACATAATTCATCTGCCCGATACGAACCGCTGAAGGGTTAAGCAGAAAATAACCGTATTTTCCAACAACGATCTTCCTGTAACTACTATCTTTTAATTGTACTATAAATTTTTCAAAATTTAAACCTGCAATGGTCTGATCCATTGCAGATGAAAAAGTTGCAAGGGAAGAGCGAATGCTATCCATTACAAGCTGAGTGATATCGTTTGAAAAAACGGAAACAGAGCATTTATCAACAGGTTGAATCTGATTTATAGTTGTGGCTGTGCGTACCTGGTAGTTGGGAAGGAATTGTAAATTGGTACTGAGAGTCATATTCACTTTACGCAATGGCTGTGGAGGAAATCCACAATTACCAGATATCCAGGGCGTTACTGGTATACCGGCTGTACATAAACATTTACTTCCACTCACCTGGTAATTTCCACCAAAGCGAATACTTATGAGATTATTGACGCAGGAAATCAAAAGGTTTGTTCTTTTAAAACGATATTTATAACGGAAGTCACAGGAAGGATGCATGAATTCAGGCCATGCATCTGAAGTGAATTCTGAAGGAACAAGCTTTTCTGCTTTGGCAAGTATCGGTGCGGCGGCTATTTTAATTGGAATATCCAATTCTGAAAGAGGAAGTTCAGGTAGTTTTTGTTGTTCTTCCTTGGAATTTTTCAGTTTTTTTGAAGAAGTACAGGCCACGAATAGTAAAAGCAAAGGCAGGTAAACCAGGTGTTTCATTGGATTCTTTTCATACAGAAAACGAATATAATATTCCAAATGTGATGCAGGAAGTTTTTTGGCCCCTAATTCAGGAGATACCTACTTATGGCATACTTAACAGGTTGAATGGTAGCGTTATTCCTATTTAGGATGATAATTGAGGCAGAGAAATACAGAAAATTTTCTTTCCGGATGTCCATTTTTTTTAATCAAAATGGGATCGAGTGGAATGATCTGGTCGAAATAGGAATAATAAGGTGCCGGGATAGATTTGTTTTCATTTTTCAGATCAGTAAAACGAGGATTTGAATCTATGTAAATCGCATCCTTCCCTTTTAATGTATTCAGATCTGTTCCGACAAAATCAAATTGCAAGGCTCTTTCACCGACGATATTTCTCCCATATACTGATTCGTTCAGATAGAAATTGAGAATAGCTGCGGTTTTATAATCGTCAGATGAAAAGATAAATGCATCAGGATATTTTTTCCTTATGATTTCTACTTCGCTGGAAAATGCAGACCAGCCAAACCACGTGTCGTCAGAATGGATTGGAACGACATAAAATATGATTTCGACAGCAAGCAAAAGGTGAATGGCAAGAGAAAAAATTAATTGATTGCGTATCCATTTTTTATTCCAGAATCTGGATACCCAAATAATTCCACTGATATAGGCCGGCATCATCCAATTTAATTTCACCCAGTAAAAAAAGGAAATAAAAAAAAACCCCAGAAATAGTGGAATATAAAAGCTTAAAAGAAATAATTGATCAGTTGGAATTCGGGCGACACGGATTCCATATTTCCTGCAATAACGATAAATAAAATATACAAGTGAAAAGAAAAGGAAGGGGAGCAGGATGGCAGACTGGTGTCCAATTACTCCGGCAAATCCGGTGAAGTTGATTTGAAACCCTTCATGAACGCGTCCTTCAGATTGAAATTTGAATGATGCAAATCCATTTCGTGCATTCCAAATGACCACTGGCAGAATGGTAATCGCGAAACAAAACAGGTATAAGAAAAACCAGCCGGAAATAATTAATTTTCGGAATGGTTTTATAATCAGCAAAAATCCGATAAGACCGATTATCAGAAACAGGGCGGTATACTTTGAATCAAAACTGAATCCGGTAAAAATTCCTGCCCAGATCCAATAAATATTTTTTCGTTTAAAAATGGCTTCATGCAGGAAATTTAAACTGATGGTCCAGCATAACATTAGGGGAACATCAGGTGTGGAAATCAGGGATAGAATACTTATCATTAAAGTGGAAAGAAGTAGGGCCGTTGCCATCAGGGCTTTATTTTCGCTCAGGAATTTTTTTGCCAGACGGTAAAAAGCGATAATGGTAAGCAGAGTAACGAAAGTATCAGCCATTTTTAATACGTAAACTTTTTTACCAAAAAGACTTGTAAAAAAACGGAGAAGATAACCTATCAGTGGGGGGTGATCGTAATAAGAAAGATCCAGGTGTTGGGCGTAGAAATCATAATAGGCATCCTGGGGCATAATGCCCATGATGGTAATAAATATTATGCGGATCACTATGAGAAGGGTACATAATATAATAATTGATTTCAGTCTTGATCCGAAAAGAAGTTTTTTACTGAAATCTGGGGCAGTGGACATGGTCATTTGGCAAATTCAGCCCTGATTACATTTAATGCACCACCGGCTTTGAACCATTCTATCTGGGATTCATTATAAGTGTGATTCGCGAGAATTTCTTCGGGTTCACCATGCAGGTGATGCAGTACCAGGATAAGCGGCTGGCCCGGTTTGAAATGAATCAGTCCGTCAATATCAATTACATCATCTTCTAATATTTTATCATAGTCAGCCTTATCTGCAAAAGTAAGGGCAAGCATTCCCTGCTTTTTGAGATTAGTTTCATGAATACGCGCAAATGATCGAACCAGGATTGCACGGACACCAAGATGCCGGGGTTCCATAGCTGCATGTTCACGTGAAGAACCTTCTCCATAATTCTCATCACCCACTACAATGCTTCCTATTCCTGCAGCTTTATAAGCGCGTGCGGTAGAGGGCACAGGGCCATATTCACCGGTAAGTTGATTTTTTACAGAATCAGTTTTTTCATTAAAATAATTCACAGCGCCAATAAGCATATTATTTGAAATATTATCAAGGTGCCCACGGAATTTTAACCAGGGTCCGGCCATGGAAATATGATCAGTCGTACATTTACCCTTTGCTTTAATGAGTAATCGTAATCCTTTAAGATCAACTCCTTCCCATGGATTAAAAGGTTCAAGTAATTGAAGTCTTTGCGAATCTGATTTTACTATCACTTTTAGTTTGCTTCCATCTTCAGCAGGTGGCAGGTAACCCGGGTCATCCACAGAAAATCCGTGTGGAGGAAGTTCGAAACCGGAAGGTTCATCCAGCTTCACATTTTCTCCTTTTTTATTTTTCAATGTATCTTTTAGCGGATTAAAAGAAAGGTGGCCTGCAATGGCAAATGCAGTAACTATTTCAGGAGAGGCAACAAAAGCATGCGTAGAAGAAAGTCCGTCATTACGCCGGGCGAAATTTCGGTTAAATGAAGTTATAATTGAGTTTTTACGATTGGGATCGTCAATATGTCTGGCCCACTGACCAATACATGGTCCACAGGCATTTGCCAGTACAACTCCGCCGATTTTTTCGAAAGTTTTCAGAAAGCCATCTTTTTCTATTGTATATCGCACGAGTTCACTGCCCGGAGTTATAGTGAATTCTGCGAGCGTTTCAAGATTTTTTTCTATAGCCTGTTTAGCAACAGAAGCAGAGCGGCTGATATCTTCATAAGATGAATTTGTACAGGATCCGATCAGGGCCACTTCCAATTTTTCCGGCCATTGATTGTTTTTTACTGCTTCCGCAAATTTAGAAATAGGCCATGCAAGGTCAGGTGTAAAGGGCCCGTTTACATGTGGTTCCAATTCATCGAGGTTTATTTCGATCAACTGGTCATAATAAGCTGAAGGATTCGCATATACTTCCGGATCCGGGCGAAGGGAATTTTTGATTTTATCCGCAAGGCGGCCGACTTCTTCTCGTACTGTTGCTTTAAGATAGGCTGACATTTTATCGTCATAAGCAAAAAGAGAACAGGTAGCTCCGATTTCAGCTCCCATATTACAAATCGTAGCTTTACCAGTTGCGCTAAGACTGTCAGCCCCGTCCCCAAAATATTCTACAATAGCACCTGTACCACCTTTTACAGTAAGTATGCCGGCAACTTTTAATATGACATCTTTTGGAGAAGTCCAGCCATTTAATTTGCCAGTAAGTTTAATCCCGATTAGTTTGGGCATTTTTAATTCCCATGCTAGACCAGCCATTACATCTACAGCGTCCGCCCCACCAACGCCAATGGCAATCATGCCCAGGCCCCCGGCATTCGGCGTATGTGAATCTGTTCCAATCATCATTCCCCCAGGGAAAGCATAATTCTCTAAAACAACCTGATGAATGATTCCCGCACCTGGTTTCCAGAAACCGATTCCATATTTATTGGAAATAGAGGATAAAAAATCATAAACTTCTTTATTTACGTCCAGCGCGGTGGAAAGATCAGACTTCGCACCGGTTTTTGCCTGTATCAGGTGATCGCAGTGGACCGTAGATGGAACCGCAACACGTTCACGACCACAGGTGCTGAATTGAAGAAGCGCCATTTGAGCTGTTGCATCCTGCATAGCTACGCGGTCCGGTGCGAAATCTACATAATCTTTGCCACGTGTATAGTTTTGTAATGTTTTCGAGTAAAGATGAGTATAAAGGATTTTTTCAGATAGAGTAAGAGGCCCTCCGGTTATTTTTTTTGCTGCAGCGATTTTGGATGGCATTTCATCATAAACTTTCTTGATTAAATCCAGGTCAAAAACCATGATCTTCGAATTTTAGTTGATGGGGTGGGAGGGAAGCATTTTCCGGATACAAATTTACCTAAAAAAAGCGTTAATGCCTAGGCAAGGACTTGCACTTTAGCTTATTTTTTTTAAATTTGCATTATGAACAGGATGAAGGTATTCATTGAATGGCAGTTGTTCGGAGTATGTACTGCTATTGGCGATCGTCTCGGAATTGCCACTTCCCGTATCCGCACATGGTTTATTTATATTTCTTTCCTCACAATGGGTTCACCGCTGATTGTTTATTTTATCCTTGCTTTTTGGATGAATATCAAACGTTATATCATGGCTGCAAAACGTAACCCCTTTACAGCTTAAATAATTTGGCGAAAAGCAAAGAGGTTTATAGTCTTGAAAATCTAAATACCTTAATTTAAACAACTGCTTTTCTCAATTTCACGAGTTTCGAAAGTAAGTTTTCCAATAAATCCAACCTGAGCATAGTAGCGCCATCGCTTTTTGCGTGCGCCGGATCAGGATGGGTTTCTATAAATAATCCATCAGCGCCTGCAGCAATCGCTGCCATAGATATTGTACCGATTAGTTTTGGATTTCCTCCGGTTACACCGCTTGTAAGGTTTGGTTGCTGAAGCGAGTGGGTACAATCCATAACAACAGGAACGCTATGTTCCTGCATCCATGGAATATTACGGAAATCAACTACTAGGTCCTGATATCCAAATGTGTTTCCTCTTTCTGTAAAAATTATTTTATCATTTCCTGCATTTCTTATTTTCTCCGCTGCAAATTTCATTGCGGATCCGCTCAGAAACTGACCTTTTTTGACATTGATTATTTTCCCCGTTTCTGCTGCAGCTACTAATAAATCGGTTTGTCTGCAGAGAAAGGCGGGAATTTGTAAGATGTCCACGAAAACTGCTGCCGGTGCCGCTTCATCGTGTGCGTGTATGTCAGACGTGGTAGGTATTTTATATTTCTGGCCGGTTTTTTGAACAAAATCCAGGGCCTGCTCATCACCAATACCAGTGAATGATCCGCCACTTGTACGATTGGCTTTGCGGTAAGAAGCTTTGAAAATATATGGGATACCCATTTTTATACAAAGCGACGAGACTTTTGAAGCTACGGTATCAAGCAATTCAGCTGACTCGACCACACAGGGTCCGGCAATGAGAAAGAAATTTTTTTTATCATAGTCCTGATTTTGGAATAGTTCTTTTAGAAATGACTGCATGGCATATTTAAAATGATTTTATGAAATTAGAAGTATTTCTTTTCTGTGATTAAACTATTTTTGCAAAATAAAGTCAATCATCCAGTTTGATTGTAAAACCAACAATATGAAAATCGCCCTCTTATCATTATTCGCAATTGTTTCCTTCTCTGGCTGCACAAAAACAACTGTTCAACAGGTAAACCAGGTTTTCTCAGCCGTTTACACCGTTCAGGCCAATCAATGGACGTTAGGAACTGACCCTGACAGTACCACTTTTTATTATACTTCCCTTGCAGTTCCCGAACTGACTCAGGCCATAGACCTGAATGGCGGGGTACTGGTATATTTATCTTTTGATGATCCGTCTTCTTCCAATCCAACTTATGAACAAATGCCTGAGGTTATTAACGGGGTTGCCTATGGAGCAATTCATACGACCGGATCTGTTACAATAGACCTGCGCGCTGCAGATGGCTCCAACGCTCCGGGACCGATAACCGGACCAACTATGATCAAAGTCATATTACTAGATGCTCAGGCATTGGGTAATTAATGGTAATTAGTGTTTGGTATATGGTTTATGGTTTATCCAAATAGCAATCTCCATCAACCCTTGTATTCTCCGAAAACTTCCCTAAGTGTATCGGCAATTTCTCCCAAGGTGCAATTTGCTTCTACTGCCTTAATAACTGTAGGCATCAGATTTTCTCCTGACGCAGCATGATCGTTCAATAATTGAAGGATATGGTCGCATTTGGCTGGATCTCTTTCCCTGCGCAGTGCGGCCAGTTTTTCCGATTGAATTTTCCTTATTGAGTCATCAATACGGAAGACTTTAGTCAGATCTTTCTCATTAGATTCAAAAGCGTTTACGCCTACAATTATTTTTTCCTTGCTTTCAACTTTAAGCTGGTATTCATAAGCGCTTTTTGCAATTTCATTCTGAATAAATCCCTGTTCAATGGCAGCTACACTGCCTCCCAACTCATCAATTTTACGGATCAGGGCCCAGGCAGCTTCTTCAATAGAATTTGTAAGGGATTCTACAAAATAACTACCTCCCAGGGGATCAACGGTATCTGTAATACCACTCTCAAAACCAATAATCTGTTGGGTTCGTAAAGCAAGGCCAGCTGCATCTTCTGTAGGGAGACCCAGGGCTTCGTCAAATCCGTTTGTGTGTAATGATTGTGTGCCGCCGAATACAGCAGAAAGCGCCTGGATAGTTACACGGGCTATATTGTTTGCAGGTTGTTGAGCTGTAAGTGTGCTGCCTCCGGTTTGTGCGTGAAAGCGTAACATCATAGCCTGCGGATCAGTTGCTCCCAGCTCTTTCATAATCTGCGCCCACATGCGGCGTGCAGCCCTGAATTTCGCTACTTCTTCAAATAAATTATTATGGGCATTGAAGAAAAAAGAAAGTCGTTTTCCAAAAATATTAATGTCCAGGCCTTTTTCAATTGCGGCTTTCACATATGCCTTGCCGTTTGCCAGCGTAAACGCTATTTCCTGAACTGCGGTGCTGCCTGCTTCGCGTATATGATATCCGGAAATTGAAATAGTATTCCATTTTGGAAGTTCATTGCCGCACCATTCAAAAATATCCGTGATGATACGCATGGAAGGACGGGGAGGATAGATATATGTTCCCCTCGCTGCATATTCCTTTAAAATATCATTCTGTACAGTGCCTGAAATTTTTTTCAAATCAGCCCTTTGAAGTTTCGCCATGGCTACATAAAATGCCAGGAGAATAAATCCCGTGGCGTTAATTGTCATCGAGGTGGTTATATTTTCTAATGGAATGCCTGCAAATAATTCTTCCATATCCCTGATGGAATCAATTGCAACACCCACTTTGCCTACCTCACCCTCAGCAAGCATGTGATCACTGTCATATCCGATTTGTGTGGGCAGATCGAAAGCCACACTCAATCCGGATACTCCCTGATCCAGGAGGTAATGATATCTTTTATTACTTTCCGTAGCGGTACTGAAACCAGCGTACTGACGCATTGTCCACAGCTTTGACCTGTACATATCTGACCTGATGCCCCGTGTAAATGGATATTGACCCGGATTCTCCCGGTTGAAAAATGCGTCATCGGGTTTATAAAGAGGATTTATTTCAATTCCCGAATCTGTAAATATTTTTTTTTCCATGTATCTCTTTCAAGCTATAGCAAAGTACCCGAAATTTTGTTTCTGAAGAATACTATTATTTATAAGTCCGAAGAAAGAATAAATTAATGTGATTTTCAGATTTCTGGAAATATTGTCCGGGTATTTCTTTTATTTAAGGAATTAGAAATATTGCTTTACGTATTTTCGTTTAATCATAAATTCCTGCTGATGCTTAGTACGAATGAATATATTATATCCATTGCATTTGCCGTTATACTGGCTACAATCCTGGCTTATGTTTTCTGGATTCAGCGGAAACAGGTAAAACGGGGTGAAATGACCACGAAACCTGATGCTACTATATCTACAACGCCGATGAAATTACAGGCATACGAAAGGCTTATCCTGCTGGCGGACCGTATTGCCCTTCCAAATCTTATAAGCCGGAGCAATCAGCCTGGATTAAATGCACGTGAAATGCAGAATCTGCTGATTCAAACCATCCGTCAGGAATTCGACCATAATATAACTCAGCAGATTTATGTGAGTCCTGAAGCCTGGGATGCGATCAGGAACCTCAAAGAGCAAAATATATTAATCATCAACCAGGTCGCATCGTTTTTGCCTGAATCAGCTACCGGCCAGGATCTTAATAAAAACCTTCTTGAAATGGTTATGCAGACCCCCAAAGCTTCCCTTCACCATATTGTTTCAGACGCACTCAGTTTTGAAGCCAAAAAGATTCTTATTTAGTCCTAAAAGGCCTGAAGTCACGGCTTAAAGTCTAAAGCAAATTGGTTGGAAAGATGTTTAATGAGATACTAATTATAATTTTTATTATTTGCTTTTAGAATTTGCGTTAAGCTTATAGCCTTAGCGTATAGCATAAATTTGAACTTTAGGCTTAAAATGGTAAATTTACAGTATGGAAACACTAGTGGAATCTACATTACAATTCAGTGCCCAGGCTGTAAAAGAAATAAAGCGCCTTATGGATGAGCCAGGGTTCGACAGCAATAATTTTCTACGTATTGGCGTAAAAGGCGGTGGTTGCTCCGGTCTTTCTTATATCCTTGGTTTTGATAAACGTCAGGAAGCTGATCAGTTATTTGAATCCAATTCACTTTCTTTTATTATGAACCCATCACATAGTATATATCTAAGTGGCATGCAGATTCACTGGGAAGACGGACTGAATGCCCGTGGTTTCAGTTTTAACAATCCCAATGCATCTAAGACCTGCGGTTGCGGGACCTCCTTTGCAGTATAAGTAAGTCCTCAATTGGTATTCAATACTTCTCAACCTTACACTTTCGCTTTCATACTATCATCAGATTCACCCTGATGGCGTGTATCAACATTCCGATATGATAAAAAGAATACAACCGGAAATATTAAAAGGGAAAATATGGTTGCACATATTAATCCCCCAATTACTACGCGGGCAAGAGGCCTTGAACTTTCGGAACCGATTCCTGCCGACATGGCTGCGGGTAACAAACCGATAGTAGCCATAAAAGCAGTCATCAGCACAGGACGTATCAGTGAATTAACTCCCCTTTTCACAGCAGTGTATAATGGATTTTCTCCCCGTAACCTTTCCAGATTCTGTTTAAATGCCGTGGTGAGTAATACTCCTTCCAATATACATATTCCAAACAAAGCAATGAATCCGATTCCGGCGGAAATACTGAAATTGGTTCCTGTTATCATAAGAGCGAAAATGCCACCGACAACTGCAAACGGTACATTAAGGAATACGAGACCTGCGTCTTTCAGATTTCCAAACATTATAAACAATAGCAGGAAGATGAGCAGCAAACTGATCGGTACTACTTCTGCCAGGCGTTTGGATGCTCTCTGCTGATTCTCAAAGTCTCCCTGCCATACCATATTGTACCCCTTTTTCAGTTTGATCTTTTCGTCTACTTTTTCCTGTGCTTCTTTTATCGCTGAACCCATATCTCTTCCCTCAATAGAAAATTTTATAGCAGAATATCTTTCGTTATCATCCCGGAATATCAAACAGGGGCCTGTCTTCTGCGTAATCGTTGCGATTTGTTTTACGGGCACTTTAGAGCCAGAAGCAGTGGGGACTTGTAAATTTCCAATATCATCATCTGAAGACCTGAATTCTACCGGAAACCGGATACGAATATCGAAATGTCGAACTCCGCTTTCATAGAGCTGCGTTACTGCCTTTCCACCAATTGCCATTTCAATAACTGCATTGGCATCCGCGGTAGAGACACCATATAAGGCCATCCGGTCCTGATCGAGGTCAATGTCCAGTTCAGGCTGTCCAATATTACGGATGACACCCAGATCAGTAATGCCCTTAACTGTTTTAAGTACATTTTCTACTTCATCCGATTTTAGTTCCATATAATTTAAGGAATCACCGAATATCTTAACACATATGGAACCCTTTACTCCTGAAACGGCTTCTTCCACATTGTCCATAATGGGTTGGGAAAAATTCAGTTCAGCACCAGGAATTACAGAAAGTGATTTACGTAACTGCTCTATCAGTTCATCTTTGGTAATTTTTGGTTTCCATTCTTCCTGAGGATATAATGCGACATCAAATTCATTATTATAAAATCCGGCAACATCGGTTCCATCATCAGGTCGACCAGTTTGCGAAACCACTTTTTGGACCTGTGGAAACTGCATCATGATAGTCCTCATCTGGTTGGCTACCTGTACTGATTTATCTAGGGCAATACTGTAAGGCATCGTGGCTCGCACCCAAAGAGAGCCTTCATTAAGTTCGGGTAGAAATTCCGATCCCAGAAATTTGAATGAATAAAAACCAATTGCTACGAATACAATAGAAATTCCAAGTGCCAGTTTTTTATTTCCGAATACAAATTTGAACCCATACAGAACCCAACCGGTCAGCATATGCGTAAAAGGATTGTGTTTTTCCCTTACATTCTTATTCAATAAAGCATTTACCAGAACAGGTACAAGTGTAAGTGTAAATATCAACGCTCCGAGCAGTGCAAAACCTAGCGTATAAGCCAGAGGTGAGAACATTTTCCCTTCCACTTTCTGAAATGAGAATATGGGCAGAAGCGCTGTAATAATAATAATCTTGGAAAAAAAAATGGATTTGGCAAGTTCTGAGCCTTTTTTCTTGATCATTCCCATCTTGGCAAGTTTGTTGAACTTTTCCATACCATAAATCTTTGCCTGCTGATCCAGCATAACAAACAAGCCTTCTACCATTACCACTGCACCGTCAATTATAATCCCAAAATCAATTGCACCAAGAGAAAGTAAGTTCGCCGACATGCCCATTAAATGAAGGCATATAAAAGCAAATAACAGGGAAAGTGGAATTATAATGGATACGATCAGGGTCGTTCGCCAATTGAACATAAAGAGAGATACAATCAGGGTAACTAAAAGGATACCTTCAATCAGGTTGTGCATCACTGTATGTGTTGCATAGTGAATAAGTTCTTCCCGGTTATAAAACGGAACAATTTTTACATCAGGAGGTAATACCCGGTCATTAAGCTTTAAGATTTTTAATTTCAGGGCTTTAATAACCTTATCCGGATTTTCTCCTTTTCGCATGAGTACGATCGCTTCCACTGCGTCATTGTCATTTGAAACGGAGCGCGTTTTTCCGCTGTCGATGGCGTCCGATCTTCCTACTTCTCCAAGTCTTGGTAATCCGGAGATCTGAACGTCTGCAATATCTTTAACCAAAACGGGGAGCCCGTTGATATTCGTTATAAAAATATTTTTGATTTCATTTATGTCATTAAGCAAACCAATTCCCCGGACAATATATGCCTGATTGTTTTTATTAATTACATCTCCGCCGATATTGATATTACTTCTGTTAACCGCAGTATATACGTCTAAGGGCGTAATTCCAAGGCCTGTAAGTTTTTGTGGATTCACCTGTATTTCATACGCCTTTACTGTTCCTCCAAAACTTACGATATCCGCAATACCAGGAACAGAACGCAATTCTCGATCAACTGTCCAATCCTGTAATGTTTTCAACTCCCTTGGTTCCCTGAAAGAACTTACGAGTGAATACCGGAAAATTTCTCCTGTTGGTCCGGTAGGAGGTTGTACCTGCGGATTAATATTATCCGGTAAAGTAACATTTTGTAAAAGCGTATTCACCTGAGTACGTGCGTACGTATCCTGAACATCATCTTCAAAAATCAGTTTAACTACGGAAAGTCCGAATATGCTGGTAGAGCGCAGGCTGGTTTTCCTGTTAACCGGATTAAGAGCAATTTCAATGGGAATAGTAACAAATTTTTCAACCTCTTCAGCACTTCTTCCGGGCCATTGCGTGATGACTGTGATCTCTGTATTTGTTACATCCGGAAATGCCTCGATCGGCATATTCATAAAAGTTATCACGCCATAAATGACCATGATAATGGTAGCAAAATATATGAAGTATTTATTTTTGAGCGAGAAAGCCAGAATATTTTTAAGTGTCTTGTTCATCAAAAACTGATTTATTCTAGCTGTTCAATTCCTGGTAAATTAATAAAGCCTGCGTGCCGATAAGATGTTCCCCTTCTGAAAGGCCTTCAGAAATATAAGCGCGGTCACCAACTGTATTTAATACCTGGACTGGCCGAATCGTAATGTCAGATGGGGATTTATATACCAGCACATAATATTGACTGTGATCGAAGATCAGTGTCCGTGCAGGAATACTGAGCATTTTTTTATTATCAGATGTATTCACTACCACACTGGCAAACATTTCAGGCTTAAGAAGGTAACCCGGATTCGCAAGTACAATCCGTAATTTCATGACTTTATTTGAAGGATCCAATACATTCATAACCTTATCTATCTTTCCTCGAAATATTTTACCCGGATATGATAACGTCGTGATATTAACACTGTCACCCATTTTTACAAACGATATATTTGATTCATATACATTCGCCATTACCCAGACGTTTTTCAAATCAGAAATGGTAAAAAGACTGGTCGCATTATCTGAACGGATGATCATGTTATTGTTCACTGACCTGTCAACCACAAAGCCACTAATAGGTGATTTGACTGTGTATTCGCCCGACATACTTCCGCCGTTCAGATTTAATACGCGTTTTGCTTTTTCAAATGCAGAAACTGCCTGGTTGTATCCTTCCTGAGCTGCCACCAGATCACGTTGTGAAGCCAGACCACTCTTATACATATCATCTGTTGCATCCATGGTTTTTTTTGCGAGATCCACATTGGATTTAGCCGTAATATAGTCGTTGCTGTAACCAGCCATATCTGAACTTTTAATTTTCGCCAGCACCTGATCCTTTTTTATATAATCACCTGTCATTACTTTAATATCAGTGACTTGGCCACTTATCGGAGGAATAATTTTAATTACATTGTCTTCATTGAAATCCACCTTACCCGTAAGCGTCAGCGTATTTAACACACGCGAATTACTAACGGTATCAATTTCAATTGTCTTTAAAAGGGAGTCAGGCATGGTATATCCCTTTTTATCTTCTGACGGTACTGAATTATCCTTGCAGGAAAAAAAACTGAGGATAATTAACGAAACCGCTACGAGGGAAAATCTATACTGAACTTGCATATATTTCGGTAAGAGGTTAAGGTTGAAAGAATTCG
>Ga0207065_1102_pt1 | contig 20028 bp, 20 predicted proteins | sample Alteio_BWMinCont_27_FD_153492 | JGI IMG/M metagenome (GOLD analysis project Ga0207065, IMG submission 153492) | Enriched cells from forest soil in Barre Woods Harvard Forest LTER site, Petersham, Massachusetts, United States -... | ecosystem: Environmental > Terrestrial > Soil > Temperate forest >...
AGGAAGAGCCGACATTTGATTTCTATACCTCACGCCTAGGTATACGCAGCAGGGATGTTTTGGAATTTTATGTAGATAAGATAAAAGGGAATGAGAAATTCAGGCTCAAGATGCTGCATTTCTTTATGAACAAGGGTATAAAGGATGATGTATATTACTGGAGTGAGCTGAACAAAGTATTGAACCTGTATTGCCAGTTGAAGAAGATATGCCCTGAGCTCGAGGGCTTGAATATAGGTGGTGGCCTGCCCATAAAACACTCTCTTGGTTTTGAGTACGACTATAATTACATGATCAGTGAAATAGTATCTACTATAAAGAAAGTATGCAAAAGAAACAAAGTAGATACACCTGATATTTATACAGAATTCGGCTCATTTACTGTAGGCGAAGCAGGCGCAGTTGTATATAGCGTTCTGGATGAGAAGATGCAGAATGACCGTGAGATATGGTATATGATAGACAGTTCCTTTATTACCACACTGCCAGATACCTGGGGGATAGGGGAGAAATTCCTGATGCTGCCTATAAATAAATGGGATAAAGAATACCAGGAAGTGCATTTAGGTGGCCTCACCTGCGATAGCCATGATTTTTATACATCGGAGGAGCATATCAACGCTGTATTTCTGCCCAAGCTGGATAAGGAAAAGGCGGCTGAACCGCTTTATATTGGCTTCTTTCATACAGGCGCTTACCAGGACCAGCTTGCAGGCTACGGTGGAATCAAGCATTGCATGATACCATCTCCTAAGCACGTGGTAGTAGAAAAAAATAAAGATGGTGAAATGGAAGACTGGCTCTATGCCAAAGAACAGACACCGCAAAGCATGCTGAAACTGCTGGGATATATCAGGTAGTAAAGTGTTTCAATGAACATATTTCTTTTTAAAGCGACCTCCAGGGCCGCTTTTTTCTTGTAGGATTTAATTTGTGTGTATGATCTTTTTGCGTTTTTTGCAAAATATGAACGAAAGGCTTAGAACTTCTGCAATTAATACTGCCTGAAAGGACTTAATTGATTATCTTACCTTGTTTAAGCAAATCATTTTGAGGCAGTTAGAGGAATCGATTATGACGAAATCATTAATAGTAAGAGATTTGTCTACATAAAATAATTAAAATGGTATACAGGAATATAATACTTGCCTTGGTCTTATTAACCCATTTGTTTGTTACCAAACAAACCGCAGCCCAGGAAAAAACGGATACTTCAATAACTTACGTTGTCACTAAGAACGATGGAACAGTATTTGTAGGCAAGATACTTTCAAAGGACGCGAGAGAATATTTAATGGATACCAAATCGGTAGGGCAGGTGAGTGTTCCAAAACATGATGTAAGGACAATAAGACAGGCGTATAAGTGGGAAATTGATGCAAAGGGCGACTATCACCCCGGGGATATGTTTGCAACCCGGTATTTCATTACGACCAACGGATTGTCTATTGAGAAAGGTGAGAGCTACGTAATATGGGGCTTACTGGGACCGGATTTCCAGTTTGGTGTTGCAGACAACTTCACTATTGGATTAATGACAACATGGTATGCAGTGCCTATTATTGGCACAGCAAAATATTCGTTTGACTTAGGTGAAAATACCCATTTAGGTGTAGGCACCTTATTAGGCACAGGATCCTGGGCTATACCCCAATTTGGTTTGGCCTTACCTTTTGCTTCCTTCACATATGGAGACAGAAGATATAATGCAACTGTATCCGCAGGGTATGGAGCAGCCTGGGCTAATGGATGGAGCGGAGGGAGATTCATGTATTCTGTAGCAGGAATGGCCAAAGTAAGCAAAAAGCTCAGCCTTGTTTTTGATTCATTTATTCTTCCCCAAATGCCGGGTAATGACTTTGGGATTTCTTTTATTGTTCCTTCATTGAGAATAGAGACCAGGCCAAATGCTGCATTCCAATTCGGTTTTGCAGGAATATCTGTAAATGGTGAATTTGCACCGGTGTCAATACCATTTGTGCAATGGTTCAGGAAGTTGTGATGCTTTATATTTAAATTAGTAAAAGTGTAACAGAAACCATATGGTTTTGTCTAAATCATCGCTACTGATTTTTGCCCCATTATTTATGCTATACAGTTGTGCTCCTGCACGGTATGTACAACCTTTGCATAAGGGACAAACAGCAATAAGTGCGAATCTTGGCGGACCGTTGATTGGATACAGTAATACAACAATCCCTGTTCCACTCAGCAGCCTGGCTATAGGATATGGTATGAATGAGGATCTGACCGGTTTCGCGGGGATACATACAACATCGCTCGCATTTGGTGTGATACAAGCAGATATCGGAATTACGAAAGGTATACTAAAGCCCCAAAGCGGGATGCCCGGTGTCAGCGTTACACCTGTCGCTAACCTTATGTTTGATAAATGGCAGCATCAATTCAGCTTTTTCCCTCAGTTAGACGCAAATGCTTATTGGAATTATGGCAAGCAAAAACATTGCATGTATATCGGTTTATCAAACTGGTTTGACCTGCACCGTAATTGGGCAGAAGGTATGCAAAGCAATCATTGGGTACCGATAGTACAAGCCGGCAATGTATTTGAGCACAAAAGATGGGCATATACTCTTGAACTGAAATACATTGCCCCGAATTATAAAAATACGCCACTGGTTGTAGACTATAGGGGAATAGGTGGCACAGGTGCAGTAGGTGTTTATATAGGAGTAACAAAAAAGTTTTGACATGAAAAAAGCTGGTATTGTTATTCTTTATTGTTTGGCATTAAGTTCTTGTTTACGGCTCGATGCTAATCTTTTCAGTAATAAAAAAGTAAGTGCATATCTATTTGATGCCAATCATGCTACACAGGAAATAAGCCTTGACAGTACCTATATAATACCTGCGAAGCTCACTCATCTGATACAACTAGTCTCTGATGATAATGGTGACAAGGTTACAATTTATGGCATATATCTTGGAGATACAGCAAGTATATCGAAAGACACTGTCATCATGTACTTTCATGGCACTAAAGATAATATGGATTATTACTGGAACCGTGCTAAGTTATTAGCAAATACAGGGGGTAAAGACCGCTTTGGTGTTTTGATGATAGACTACCGAGGCTATGGTATGAGTAGTGGTACACCTACTGAAAGTGGCATGTATGCCGATGCTAAGGCCGCACTTGACTGGTTGAGAGATAAAGGACTTTCAGGCAACAGGCTTATAGTATACGGTTACAGCCTGGGCTCTGCACCTGCTACATATGTTGCTGCAGAAACTGTATCATTGCGGCCATCTAAACTGGTGCTGGAAGCACCTTTTGCATCTGCCGCAGTGATGGTGCATGACGCAGCATTACTGGCTTTTCCCCCCAGCTATTTTACCAACCTGAAAATTGATAACAGCGAAGAAATAAAGAAAGTGCAGCAACCCTTTATGTGGATACACGGCATTAACGACGATTTTCTGAATATCAATACTCATGGAGAAGCGGTATATAAAAATTACCAGGGTACTTATAAGGAGGCATGGCGCATAACAGGCGCTACTCATACTAATGTGCCAACTGTGTGGGGCATGGAAAATTATAAAAATGCATTGACAGCATTTATAATGAGATAAATAACATAGATCTGTCAGGTCATACTTGCAGCTCTTTGTTCCAATGTCTCTTTTTTCGAATGTTGTATTTTACTTTGCAGGACATTAAAAAACCTGTTCCTTTCTTTTTCGCCTACGGAGCTGATCAGTACCGATTTTTTCATAGTATTTTCCAGTTGTTTTTTAGTGTAGCTGAAGAACTTTTTATCGAAAGTGCGCATATAGTTAAGTACGCCGTGATTAATAACTGCAGCCTGCATATTGTCAGCTTCCAGGATAATTGAATTATGACCCAGGAAAACCTCATTATAATATAAATGATAATTATCGGGTTTACCACTTGGCTTTGTTCCCATCAGGAACTTTTCACCATGTTCGGCCTGCTCTTTTATGTGGTCCACTACTTTTTCCAGTTGCTCGTATAGTAGCGCTATTGTGTCTTTCTTCTTTATTACGCCCCCTTCGGTATAATATTCTATTTGCCTTATGGTAGTACTAATAGATTCTACGACCCAAATTTCGGTTGATGGAATAGTGCAATAATTTTTAATTATCTCATTCCCGGTTTTCAGCAAAATGTCTGTAAGCTCATTCTCTTCAAATTTCATTTTGGCATATTCCGGGTAGGATAGTACAGATTTCATCCAAAAGAAAAATTTGAATGAGGCCAGTTCCGGGAATTGAAAGAAATAAAATATAGGCATGTCCTTGGCTTCATAGATCATCATCTTATGGCTGGCCGCGTTCAGGGTCTTCAGGATACTGAGCATTTCCTGCAGGTATTTTTCAAAGTCAAAATTGCCAGCCTCCACGTTATTGCCGTGAAATACTATGCTATTAGAATCGAGATTGATGATTTGGTCAAGAGAAACATGATAATGTTTGCAAAGCTTTTGTATCTCTTCCAGTGTTATTGCCTTTTCACCACGAATGCGCCTGTAAGCGCTGTCATTGCTTATGCCAAGCAGGTCTGCCACTTCATCTACAAACGAACGGTTTGCGGGAAGAAGTGTTTTGATATGCTTAAAGAAATACTGCTGCAAGTCTGCTGAATCCATTTGACCGATATTTTTTGCAGAAAACGAAGATTGAAAAAAATGTTTTTTGCAATTTTTACTAATAAAACAAAAATACACTAATGTTTTAGCAATTACAAGGCAATAATATTAAGCCGGTATCTGCAATGAGTGATTTTCTATCAATGGTCTATTTCGCGTGTTGTATATCAATTATGCTATGCCTATTCCAGACAAGACCTTTATGTCCATAAAAACAAAAAAGAAAATGTTCAATATCCTTGTAAAATCGATCCTGACATTATTAAGTGCAGATTTCCTTACTGGCATTGTTCACTGGTGGGAAGATGCATATGGTAACCCCAATTGGAAATTTTTGGGCAAGGCAGTAATACAACCCAACCTGGAACATCATAACAAACCCCGTGCGTTTTTAAAAAGCAGCTACTGGAGCTGTATCAATACTTCGCTTGGATTAGGACTTATCCTTATACTATTATGTTTGCTGTTTTCAATTCTTAATTGGTATACATTTTTTTGTATTGCCATTGCTATTCATGGTAATGAGATACACAGGTTTGCGCACCAAACAGACAGAGAGAATGGTAAGCTGATATGCTTTTTGCAAAGGCTGGGCATATTGCAATCCCGGAAGCATCATGGATGGCACCATAAAGCGCCTTATGAATGCAATTATTGTATAGTAACCAATTATCTGAACCCTATATTAAGTATGCTTGATTTCTGGAGCAAACTGGAATGGACAGTTTTTCATTTAACAGGTATCAAGGTACTGAGAGGGTCTGCAGTGAGAAAGGGATTATAAAATATTTTTTAAAGGGCAGCTTATGAAAAAAGCATGTTTACTTTTCTGGATTTTGATACAGCTTTGCCTGGATACATTTGGGCAGGATAAAAGCGATAATATTTATCTGGAGACAGGTTTTGGCACAGGCTCATATTCTTCTTTTAATATCGGTATTGATATGCTTGTGTATGAAACGCATATGTTTACTATTAGTTATTCAATTCAATCACGCATATCTTCTGCAACACCTCCTGGTTATCAAGCTGGTTTTTCATTTTCCGGAGGTGACCAGTCACCTATAGATCAGCTGCAACTGGTATACTTTATATATGGTAAAGTCCTTTACATTCCAGGTTTTACACCAAGATTCGCATTAAGAGGGGGCATTGTTGTAGGTAATTATTTTCATCCTGTAAACTTTGTACATGTTAATCCTGCTGCTGGTTCCTGGTTCTCAATTTTTCCGCCATACGATACATATACCATGGAGAAAGATTTTACAACAGGCCTTATTCTAAACCCAACGGTTGAATTGCCATTTACGAGTGTTTTGGGAATTTTAGGAGGTGTTTTTTCAATTATAAGTACACAAACGAATTCTTACGGAGTGAATATCAACATCATGTTAGGAAGCCTCAGGGATAAAACGGTGCAAATGAAGTACCGTAATTCACCATATTGATAATTGATTTTATGAAAAAGGCACATTTACTGTTTTATTTGCTGCTACTGGAATGTTATCCTATATATGGACAATACGGCTATCTTGAAGAAGGGGTAGGTGGGGGCACCCATTTTTCGGCGAAAGTAGGCTTCGGTGGTGTAATTAAAAAAGTAAATAATTTTTCTCTCTCCATGTATTATTTATCCAGGCGTTCTAATAATGCGCCTGCCGATTATCACCCAGGTTTGGTTTTTTTTGGTGACGGGCGTCCGCAAACTATCACAGAATTAATATGCCCCATGTATGGTAAGGTATTTTACATGGCAAACAGCAATTCAAGGTTTGTAGTAAAAGGTGGGCTTGCGATTGGAAGCGTGATCAACCCCGTAAACTTTGTGCCAGCACATTCGACCAGCTGGCTGTATTTAGGGCCAAATTATATCTATAGTACTAATACAGATATCACTGCAGGCATTGTTTTAAACCCGAGCATAGAATTGCCTGTCTGCAGGGTATTCGGATTGTCCTTTGGTATGTATTGTGTTTTTACATCAAAAAGCTCATCGATAGGCCTTGAGGGCAATATACTGCTTGGTGTAGTCAGAAATAAAAAAAGAAACTTATGAAGACTTTATACTTTATTACTTGTTTATTCATGCTTTGCTTGTGCAGTTGTACCAGGTATTACTACTGCCCTAATGCTATGAATGTTCCATTATTATCTAAAGAAAAACAAGCGAGAGTAGTAGTGTCTACAGGAGCCAGTGATGAAGTAAACAATACAAATTATCAGTTGGCATATTCACCATTACAACATTTGGGCATTATGGCAAACTATACATCGTATAAAGGTGAGTCAAAAGCATCTGCCAGTTTGCGGGAATTTGGGGCAGGGTATTATTACAGCGATGGGGGTAAGGCAAAATTAGTTTTGGATGTATATGGTGGTTTTGGTGGTGGCTATTTTCATAGTGACGTAAATATGAATTTCCAGCGATTTTTTGTGCAGCCCGGAATAGGGCTGCGGACCAAATATTTCGATATGGCATTCAATATCAGGGTCTGTGCTATAAAATACACACAGTTTGATGCAAATGGCCAGTCCCTTGATTATTTAGAGCAGCAACACCTTATAGATGCTGACGGCATACGCATCGATTCCAAAGCACACACCTTTATAGAGTCCGCATTTACCTTGCGTGGTGGATCGAAGCATATTAAGCTCCAGGTACAGTTCCTTGGCGTGAATGCAGTAGGTTATATTCCCTGGAAATATGAAAGCGGTTTAACAAGTGTAGGTATATATGTAGGCTTTTAATAAAAAAAGGACAATGTAAAAACATTGTCCTCTACTTTACCTGTATATACCAAACTTAACTCACTGTAATATTGTGTGCAGCAGGTTCTGCATTTTCTTTCTTGGGCAAGCTCACATACAATACACCATCGTTGTATTTTGCATTGATATTGCCCATGTCAACTTTTTCGTTGAGGGTGAAGCTTCTTTTGAAAGAACGGAAATGATATTCTGTACGTAAAATTTTGCTATCCGTTTTTTCGTTGCTCTCTTCTTTCTTTTCAAAAGAAACGGTCAGGATGTTGCCATCTACATTCAGCTTGAAGTCTTCCTTCGCCAAACCGGGTGCAATGAATTGAAGCTCATAAGCTTTTTCTGATTCATGGATATTAACCGGTACATGGGTACGTACGGGTGCATCATCATGAAACATGTTGAAACCATTTTGGAACACGTCTTCTATCAGACCTCCAAATGTGCGGGGCATAGCACCATATTTGCTTTTGTAATACATAGTTGTAATCCTTTTTAGTTTATTAATTATTTGGTTACGAAATAGTACTGTGCAAACAGCAGACCATTATAAAAACAGGCAATTATGGCAGTTTGTTAAAATATAATAAGACAAAATGGCTTATTTTGTTTTAATTTGAAGCTTTTCAGGGAGAAATAATGTCATTCTATATAATCCTATAGAATAAATATTTTAAATATTAAGGCTCAGATTGCTTAATATTAAACGGACTTATATTTTGTTTCTAGTAAATATGTATTCGGAAAATTTAATTTTCAATTCCAAATCCTTTTTCAGATATTTGTTATGCTTACGATGGGTTAGTAAGTACATTCCGACCGTTCCAGCATATGGCTGGAACGGTTACTTTTTTGGGGAAATTGTTAAGTTTTTTCAGCAGGAATTGACCGCTTAAAATATTTCGCTGAGTGGATTGGAAGATTGCAGTACTTCTTTCAGATAGCTGTCTACATTCCCAAAAAGAAATTCAGGGTACTCATTGCTGAATTTCATTTTTACAAAACCTCCAATCAATGGCCTTGCCGCCGGTTGGTTTAATTCTGCAGTACTTAATGGTATCAATTCATATTCAGCCTCGGGAAAATATTGCAATACGCGCAGCGCCAGCTCCACACGATTTACAAAGTCAGTACCGCCTATATGGTACACTCCAGTTTTATTATCGCGCAGCAATACATACATAGCTCTTGCTATATCCCAGGCATTAGCCGGAGACGCATATTGGTCGTAAGGAAGTTTTAAAACCAGCTTTTGTTTTTTCTGGCATTGATCTATGATACGGGCAATAAAATTTTTTCCACGTACCTCGTTGCCATAAACGTTAGTGACGCGTAACACAAGTGTGCCGCTTATTTCTTTTAGTGCGAGCCGCTCGGCCTGCAGTTTATGAACTGCGTATATACTCAAAGGGTTAACAGGATCATCTTCCCGGTAAGGGCCTTCGCGTCCGTCAAAAACATAATCGGTTGATATATATACCATTCTTGCATTGCATTGTTTGGCCAAAGCAATTACGTTAATGGTGCTCTGCACTGTTTTCTGGTAACTCTCCTCTTCATGCGTCTCACAATAATCCACTGCAGTCAGCGCACCGCAATGCACTATAATATCAGGCCTGAAGGAAAGGACATCAAAATTTTGCGGGTCATTTGGTTCCAGTGTATTGTAATAAACGGTTCCGGGTGTGAGATAAGAAAAATAGGAGCCTTTTACGTCCCATTCCATTTCAGTAAAATGTTTCATACAGTTGCTACCAACCAAGCCCGAAGCGCCGAGAATAAAAACTTTCATGGGACTAAAATAAGGAAAATAGGGTTTGGGTTTTTGAAGATTTTTATAACACAATAATTTAATAATGTTATGGCTTATAAGAGCAAAAAATGAGAATGGTAAGAATATAGTAATGAAAACGGTAGCTATATTTTATATATTTGGTATCGCTACCCCCACCAAATATTAATGATAGAGAGAAGAAAATATTTAGCCATACTATGGATGTTTTTTCTATGCCAGGCTGTGTACGCACAACCCGGTATCGGACCATTTACAGTATACGTTAGTGAACAGGGTGGTGCACCGGTAATAGTTACCGACAGAACAGCCGGCGCTTATGCAGATGAGGGCAGAGTAGTGGATGTGAAGATAACAGACGTGGTGGGGCCTATAGATATATCACCCCTGACCTATCATTTGGATGGCCCTCCCTGCCCAATATATATGCCCACTGGAAGAATACCGGCAGTACCCCCGCCCAACAGTACAGCAAATTTTCATGGTATAGTGAGTATAAAGCAGATACCGTCACCGGGCAGTAGCGTTAATGCAAGTTTTAAAATAAAGGATTATGGGTACTGGACTGTTTGCGGTACCGGAGAGAAAAAATATTATCCTGATGTATATACTGTAAGTTATCTGATTGAAAGTATAAAACTAAGCCTTGATAACACTACGGTAGAAGGCTGTAAAGGAGGGCATATAAAAATAAAGGTAACTGAAATATTCCCCGCAGGCAAAGGTAAAGTTAGTTGGCAGTCATCGAATAATAATATAAAAGTAAGTGGAGATGAAACAGGCGCTGACATAGAATGTATAGACAATGACAATGCAATAGTTACGGCCACTCTCGCGGTTGATGATGCCATATTTAATGTGAAGGTGGATGTGAAGGTAGGGTCAATAAAATTTACAAGCTCTCAGGTAGATAAGCTATGGTACCCGGGCGGCACTTTTGACGCCAAGACCATGCTCGATGCTAACAGCCTGGCAAAAGACCTGGCATGGAGTATGGAAAAATCAGGCAATTATACAGAACCTACTACAATAGATGCCAATACAGGGATTATTACTTTCAATAAACGTGGCGCAGGCGTTTATACAATAACTGCCACCTGCGCCAAAGCGCCTGCCTGCAAAGAAAATTTTGTCTTAAGAGAAGTGATATTTGGTGTAAACATGTTCCCGCCTTTTACGGTATGCGATGGCGACGTAGCCAGTTTTAAAATAAATACGACACCTGATGTGGGTGCCGGCATATTTGCCGGAAAAACCTTTAAACTGCGTTCGGTGCCTACGGTGCAATCCGGGGGAAACCCTGCGGGCACTACCGACCTGCCGTTTACTAATGTAAGCTCACCATCTATGATATTCACTACAACAAGGGCACTGTGGTATGAGCAAAAAAAAGATGAATGCAATATGGTGTCGGAATACAATATTTATGCCAGCCTAAATGAAAATGGCCAGGACGTGGATGCTGACCCCGCAATACTGACAGTAAGTGCATTAATAGATTCTGTGAACGGATGCGTATGGGGCTTTGCTTATTTGCGCATTTGGGCAGAGGGTTTACCCTTGTTCGACCTAAAGAAAAAAGATGGCGGATATGTGGTGACAATCAGCCACCAGGGAACTTTTTACAGAAAGATAGGCACTGAAGTGAAAATAAAAACAAACAAGAATAGCCAGTTTTATCAGATGGTGGCAGATGAAGAAGAGTATCATGTAAAGCAGTTCAAAGGCCTGAACAGCACCATTATTGATGATCTGTACTTGCCTGAGAATGTTATGAAAGCCCTGACGGGGAAAGAATTTTTTGATGTGAAAGCTATAAATGCATCGGCAAAAGCAAAGCTGGCATTTAATAAAGCAGTGGATGATGAAAACGAGAGGAGTACTAAATTATTTAAAGAAAGAAAATGCGCTATTGAAAAGCAGGCTAAAGAAGCTATTAAGGCTAGTTATATTTTAAGGTTGAAGTGTGCCTACCCTGATTGTGTGAAATAGTATGGCAAAAATGAACCCTTTTGAAGGGCGTCCAAAAGGGTTCAAAGATCAAAAAAATATTCAAATAGAATTATACCAGTACTCCGTTTACTTGTGGCATTTCCTGGGGATATAATTTCTTTTCAAGCTTTTCGCGCACTGCTGTGAAGGCAGCAAGTGTTTCATCAATATCCTGGTCAGTATGTGCTGCAGTAGGTATGATGCGCAGTATGATCTGCCCCTTGGGGATGACAGGGTAAACTACAACAGAGCAGAATACATCATAGTTCTCACGCAGATCGTAAGTAAGCTGAACTGCATCATATAAACCACCATGCATCTGTACCGGGGTAACAGGCGTATTGGTTGTGCCAATATTAAAACCTTTCGCTTTCAGTCCATTTTGCAATCTGCGCACATTGTGCCACAATTTTTCGCGCAATTCCGGGCGGGTCCTTAATAGTTCAAGGCGCTTGAGGTTGCCCATGACAATAGGCATAGGCAATGATTTGGCAAATACCTGGGAACGCATATTGTAGCGCAGGTAGGTAAGTATCTTTTTGTCAGCCGCCAGGAAACCGCCTATGCTCGCCATAGATTTGGCAAAGGTGGAAAAGTAAATGTCTATCTTATCCATACATCCCTGCTCTTCGCCTATACCCGCACCTGTTTTACCCATAGTGCCAAAGCCATGTGCATCGTCCACAAACAAACGGAACTCATATTTATCTTTCAATGCAGCTATCTCCTTGATCTTGCCCTGGTTGCCCGACATACCAAAAACACCTTCCGTGATCACTAATATACCGCCACCGGTTTTCTTAACCATGTCAGTGGCACGCTGCAATTGTTTATCACAGTCCTCTACATTATTATGTTTGTACACGTAGCGGTGGCTGGGTATCATTCTCAGTCCGTCAATGATACAAGCATGAGATTCAGCATCATATACCACAACATCGTGGCGGCCACAGAGGCTATCTATGGCAGATACCATGCCCTGGTACCCGTAGTTGAAAAGCATAGCATCTTCAGTACCTACAAATGCTGCAAGCTCCCGTTCCAGGCGTTCATGATTGTCTGAGTTACCACTCATCATGCGGGCACCCATAGGGGTAGCGAGGCCATATCGTGCTGCTGCATCAGCGTCTGCTTTACGTATTTCAGGTAAATTAGCCAGCCCCAGGTAATTGTTCAGGCTCCAGATGATCTTTTCTTTTCCATGAAACTTCATCCTGTTACCTATTTCTCCTTCCAGCTTTGGGAAAGCAAAATACCCTGGTGCTTTTTCAGCGTAGTCTCCTATAGGGCCTAGTTTGTTTTCAAATTTTGCAAAAATGTCCATTGTTTATGTAATAATATAATATTATGTGAAGAATTGTAGTTTAAAAATTATTAAACACGAGGCGAAATTAATGAAAATATAACTTCTCTTTTCAGCCCTTTAATTGCAGATTTGTGCGAAATTAACATTTTCATGAAGCGGAATCTACTGTTTGCATTAGTTATAATGCTCTCTTTTTCAGCATGTATGCAAAAGGAGCATCATGGGGTAAAGAGGCCAAAATTGGTTGTAGGCCTAGTAATAGACCAAATGCGCTGGGATTATTTGTACCGTTACTATGACCGCTATGGTAATGATGGTTTCAAAAGGCTTCTGAAGGAAGGCTTCAATTGCCAGAATACGATGTTAAATTATATCCCAGCCAATACTGCCCCTGGCCATACATGTATTTATACAGGCTCAGTACCATCCATTCATGGTATTTCTGGTAATAACTGGGTAGACAATATGACAGGTGAGCCTGTGTATTGTGTTGATGACGATCGTGTGTACCTGGTTGGTGATGCCACAAAAGCCCCCTCTATGAGCCCCCGCAACCTGATGACATCTACAATAACGGATGAATTACGCCTGGCAACCAATTTCAGGTCAAGGGTTTATGGCATTGCTATTAAAGACAGGGGAGCGATATTGCCAGCCGGCCATGCAGCCAATGGAGCCTATTGGTATAATGATAAAACAGGAGATTTTGTAACAAGCACTTATTATGATACCGCATATCAAAACCCTGCATGGCTTCGTGATTTTAACAAAAGAAACGTGGCAGACAGCCTTGTAAAGCTCAATTGGACTTTATCTGACAGCCTGAAAAGCTATACACAGAGCACAGAAGACGATACACATTACGAAGATGCCTTTAAAGGAGAGAGTACACCTGTATTTCCTCATAAATTCAATATGATGAGTAAGGCTGACAGACTCAGCGCTGTCAAAAATATGCCTGCCGGGAATACACTTACATTGGAAATGGCAAAGGCATGCTTAGCTGGTGCTGAGGGTGGTAAATTAGGTAGTGGCTCCGATGCTGATTTTCTTTGTGTAAGTTTATCGAGTACAGATTATGCCGGTCACCAGTTTGCTCCAAATGCCTTGGAAATGGAAGACCTGTATTTGAAACTTGATAAAGAAATAGCATCATTCCTTAATTACCTGGATAAAGAAGTTGGTAAAGGAAATTATTTGCTTTTTCTGACGGCAGACCATGGTGCTGCACACAATCCACTATTTTTAAAAGACAAGAAAATACCGGCAGGTATTGCATTTAGTATAACTACGGATCTAAATAATTATTTGCAGGAAGTGTATAAAAAAGCAATGGGTGGGAAAGACATCAATTTGGTGAATTCCATTGTTAATGGACAGGTTTTTCTGAATGATACCTTACTAGCAGTGAACAAATCTTTTAACCGTGATGAAATAAAATCAACTGTTCGTAACTGGCTATTGACAGTGATGCAGCAACGCTACAATGTGCCGGTATCTTATGTAATGGACATGGAAAACCCAGACAAAGCAGCAGTGCCTGAGCCTATTCACAAAATGGCAATAAACGGGTATAACTATTTAAGGAGTGGTTGCCTGCAGATCATTTTAAACCCGGGCTGGTTTGAATCAGACAAGTTTTCAGGTACCACACATGGCGCCTGGAATCCTTATGATACTCACATACCTCTTATCTGGTATGGATGGCATGTGAAGAAAGGAGAAACTCACAACACGGTCTATATGACTGATATAAGCGCCACACTAGCTGCTATGCTGCATATACAGGCGCCTAATGGCTGCATAGGTAATGTGATCACTGATATATACCCTTAGTGCATGGGTGCATAGTCTTCCAATATTTCACCTGCGCCTGCAAAATATTTGCTCCAGTAATCGTCTTTGAGGCTGCTGATTACAACGCCCTGGCTCGCTGACGCATGAACGAAGAAATTGTTCATAAGGTATATACCTACGTGGGTAATGTGCTTGCTATGAATGTGGAAGAAAACAAGGTCACCTTCTTTCAGTTTATTTACATCATATTCCATGGTGCAGTTCTTGTATTGCTCCAATGCCGTGCGAACCATACTGAATCCGAAAACCTCAAGATACAGGCGCTGCACAAAAGCTGAACAATCTATACCGTTCTTATTATCACCACCCATATGATAATCCACACCATACCAGTCGTCAATGAACTTGTATAAAGGAAAATTAGAAATAGCCTGTGGCACACAGGAAAGCAGCTTTGCATATTTTGTTTGCCATGACAATGTATCTTTTGCTGTAGGCAATACTGGCCTTGCGGGTGCATTCACTATTGCAGAATCACGGGCTACCACATCTACCAGCGGCTCTTTATCAATATCTATTTCCGATTTGTGTTTCTTTTTATGGTGCCTGTGTCTTTTGCTGCCAGCTACAGGCTTAGGAGCAGCAGGTTTTATCTCTTTATTCTGAACAGTGCTTACAGTGTCTTCAGCAACTATTTCCACAGATTGTTGTGCACCTTCTTTGTTATTCAGCAGTTCTATATTACTTGGGGCAGGGTCCTCATCAGTCGTTTCTTTTGCTTCCAGCTTTTTAGAGCTGCCTACATCCATACTGATACTATTGCCACCTTTGCTGCCCAAAGCAATATTATCCAGGTATTTTGGTTTAGGACGTGAAGAATGACTTTTTGAACCGGAATATGAATAAGAGGCGTGTTTGCCAGCGGTACAACTATCTAAAATGATAAATGCCACAAATGAATAAATAAGCCCAAGTATAAATCTCCCCATCAGCAATATATTAAAACCGCTATACCAGCGCCTTGCCAGGCACAAAAGTACACTACATTTCAAAGAATATCAATATCACAGACAATTAGAGGAAAGAGTTTAACATATATATTGTAAGGCCGCTATTTTGAAAAACTGTTACGGAAAGGATTATTTTTGTTGTTTTATCCATACAGCATCAAATGCCATTTAAGCCTGCTAATTATTTAGTGCAGTTAATATTCTTTGGCAATTATTTTTATGGCCTCTGTACCATAGGGTTGAGTATTGAAGCGGAATTGCAGCAAAGGTTCCCCCTAAATGAATGGTATTATTATGTACTGCTCTATGCTGTAACGGTGCTGTACTACACTAAGGCGTATATAGATGAGACTTCGGCAAAGACAAGCAATATGCGCCTGCTATGGTATAGGCATCATAGAAGATTTGTAATTGTAAGCCAGGTTTTTTTAACAATTATCGCGTTAATTATCGCTGGTTTTATTATGCTTGGCAACTGGAATGTGATACTGAAAATACAGTTGTACGAATGGGTGCTGATTTTTATTTTCCCCTTTGTTGCCGGCTTATATTATGGCATAGCAGGCAAAACTATTGGTAGATATAATTTGAGAAATATAGGCTGGTTGAAGCCTTTTATCATTGGTTTTGTATGGGGTGGCCTTGTTACGGTATACCCAATATTATTTCATAACATCGTGAGCGGACAACACTATCAGATCACTTTCATCGGCTGCCTCTTGTTGTTAAAGAACACTATGTTTGTTACTGTACTCTGCATTATGTTCGATATAAAAGATTATGCAATGGACTATAACCATCAGCTAAAGACATTTGTAGTAAAGGCTGGTCTGCGCAAGACTATCTTTGCTATTATTATACCGTTATGCATTCTTGGCCTCGGTACATTTTTGGTCTATGGGTTCACGCATGGCTTTAGCGCTATGAAAATGCTATTAAATACCATACCTTTTATATTATTGATACTGGTAGCATTTTCTTTAAAGAACCGCAGGCCTATTATGTATTATCTTATTATTATAGACGGCCTTATGTTTGTTAAGGCCGTCTGTGGAAGCATTGCGATGGTGTACTTCTGATACTATTTATACTTGTCTTCTTTTTTGTCCATTTTATCTTCTTTCTTATCAGCTTTCATGGCCTTCTTTACCACCTTTCTGCTATTATATTTCCTTTCAGCCTTTCTTACTCCAATTTCTTTCTTCTCCATTTTTTCTTCTTTCTTACTTGCCTTTGGAGAATTAACGTCTTGCGCCTGGGCAACAGATGTGTATGCTAACAGGAAAGAGGCAATTAGTAATTTTTTCATCATTGTTTGGTTTTTTTGTTTAAAATGCTGCAGCAATAAGCATACCAGCAGCTCATTAAACGAAAAAAAAGAAGAGCCCCTGTTTCAGGGGGCTCTTGAGTATAAGAAATGTAAAGATTCTAATTGCCGAGATAAGATTTTAAAAGCTGGCAGCGGGTAGCTGTGCGTAGTTTGGTTATAGCTTTGTCCTTTATCTGGCGCACACGTTCACGGGTAAGTGAGAATTTTTCACCTATATCCTCCAGGCTCATTGGGTGTTCTACTCCTATGCCAAAATACAGTTTTATCACATCGCGCTGGCGATCGGTAAGCGTACTCAAGGAGCGTTCTATTTCACAACGCAGGGAATCATGATGTTCCAACTCAGCATCTGCGGAATCTGAATTTGGATTCTCAAGTACATCCAGGAGGGTATTGTCCTCACTGTCCACAAACGGTGCGTCAACAGATACGTGGCGTGCAGCTACACCAAGCGTAGTTTCTACTTCCTCAGTGCCTATTTCCAGCATTTCAGCAAGTTCTTCGGTAGATGGCTCACGCTCATATTCCTGCTCCAGTTGTGAATATGCTTTGCTTATTTTATTGGAAAGCCCCACTTTATTGAGCGGCAGGCGCACAATGCGGGACTGCTCTGCCAATGCCTGCAGTATAGATTGACGGATCCACCATACAGCGTAGGAAATGAATTTAAAACCTCTTGTTTCATCAAAGCGCTGTGCTGCTTTTATCAGGCCAAGATTACCTTCATTAATAAGGTCACTGAGTGAAAGCCCCTGGTTCTGGTACTGTTTTGCAACAGACACAACAAACCTGAGGTTCGCTTTTGTTAGCTTTTCGAGGGCCCGCTGGTCTCCCTGTTTTATTTTGATAGCGAGCTGTACTTCCTCTTCGGGTGTTATCAAATCTACTTTGCCAATTTCCTGCAGATACTTCTCCAGGGATTGACTCTCACGATTAGTAATTGATTTCGTGATCTTTAGCTGACGCATGGACATAGGCGAAGCAATATTTGGTTAGAAATACGAAAGTCTGGTTGAATGATGCAAATGATTATTAAGCAAATCTAAGGTTCTTGATAATTCAACCCAAAAAAAATTAAGAATTCGTTAACTATCAATAAATAAGGCATTTAAGGGATTATCAGATAAAAAATGGAGAAATAAGCAGAAAAATTTTGATTGTTCGCATATTTTTTTATAATTGCACCCGATACTAGCAAGCGAGTAATCCTGAGATGAATAAGAAAAAAGTAATGTACACATTAGAATACCCGGTTCGTTGTTCACCCGTAATTCTTTACGAATTTTTGTCCACCCCGGTTGGTCTGCAAGAATGGTTTGCTGACAAAGTAGACCAGAGAGACCACAGATTTTTTTTCAACTGGAACGGATCCACAGAAAGTGCCGATGTACTGGAACAGCTGGAAAATGAGTTCGTTCGCTACCGCTGGAACTATTCGGGTAAAGATGAATTTTTTGAATTCAGGATAGAGCAAAGCCCTGTAACCAATGAAACTATTCTGAAAATAACTGATTTTGCAGATAGCAATGGCGAAGTAAAGGACCAGGAGAGACTGTGGAATTCACAGGTTAGCGATCTGAAACACCGTATTGGCAGTTAGTTTATTCACTTTCTTTCAAGCTACCATACATTTTAGTATGTATATGAAAGGTTAATCCTTTGGCTTTCATATGCAAAATAGTAAGCCTTTTATGTAGGTTTGCAGAAATAGGAACAGCATTTGGTGAAGAAATTAGACATACTCATCCTGCGCAGCTTTATAGGACCCTTCATTGTTACTTTTTTTGTAGCCTTGTTCGTGCTGGTAATGCAGTTTTTCTGGCTCTATATGGATGAACTGATAGGTAAAGGCTTAGGTATATGGATGATACTGCAGTTGATGTTCTTTATGTCTACCACTATGGTGCCACTTGCTTTGCCCCTTAGCGTATTGTTGGCCTCTATCATGACTTTTGGAAATATGGGTGAAAATTTCGAACTCGTTGCTATTAAGTCATCCGGCATCTCGCTGCTGCGTTTTATGCGCCCTCTCTTTATTTTTATTTCATTTATTGGTGTCCTGGCATTTGTTTTCAATAACAATGTAATACCAGTTGCAAACCTTAAGGCACTTTCATTGTTATATGATCTGCGCAATTCCAAACCCACACTTAATATACGTCCTGACCAGTTTAATAATGGAATAGATGGCTATTCCATAAGAGTGGGCAGTAAAGATAAAGACGGGCATACTATTCGCGATGTTATCATATACGACCATAGTTCAGGCCTTGGGAATGATAAAGTGATCCTTGCTAATTCGGGAGAAATGATACCTACCGAGGATAAGCAATTCCTCATATTCAGGCTCAAAGATGGCTGGCGCTATGAAGAAGGAAATAATAATGGCGCTCGTGACAATGTGCAGACAAGAATGTATTTTAAAAGCTGGGATAAAATATTTGATCTCTCATCGTTCAAACTGATACGCACGAATGAGGAGCTTTTTAAAAGTGCCTACCAGATGATGAATGTGGCCCAGCTGAAAGAGAGCATAGATAGTATAAAGCATACCTGGGGCCGCATACCGGGAAATGTGAGTTCCTATATGAGTTCTTACAACACATGGGTAAATGTAGGCAAATTGCATGATTCTATGATGAAACGGTTCACCGGTATTAACGGCGCAGTTGCAAAATATGACAGCTCGTTCTCACAACTGGTAAAAGATTCCGTCCGCTCAAGAGTTATACAGCTCGCAACAAATAATACCCGCAACATGAAGGGCCTTATGGATGTAACAGCAGGCGATGAGAGGATACAAAAAGATAATTACCTGAAATTTTCGGTGGAGTGGCATAGAAAATTTACTTTGTCATTTGCCTGTGTGTTGTTGTTTTTAATCGGGGCTCCGCTTGGCGCTATTATAAGGAAAGGTGGCCTTGGTATGCCCCTCGTGATAGCTGTAAGCTTTTTTGTTATTTTTCATATCACGTCTGTAATGGGCGAGAAACTTGCAAAAACTGGGGCCCTGCCTTCCTGGATGGGCATGTGGATGGCTACGGGTATGTTGCTGCCTATTGCATTCTGGCTTATCTATAATGCCCGCAACGATTCCCAGGTTTTTACCAAAGAATGGTATCTTAGAACATGGAAGAAGATAGTTGCCTTGGTACCACTAAACAATAAAAAATAGAGGGCATTGCAAAAGCAACCATATACGTCATATAATCTTTTTTTCCTGGTTCCTTTTTTTGTGTGGATAGTAGCTGCGTATCCTTTAATTGATCCACGTTACCTGCAACGTTATTTTGCTCTTGTCAATACACACCATACTCCGTTTACTGATGTCCTTTTATATTGCGTCACATGGATAGGAGAGGGGGTTACTGTGACATTGATATTACTTATACTGCTGGGTATATCTT
>Ga0207065_1103_pt2 | contig 19897 bp, 14 predicted proteins | sample Alteio_BWMinCont_27_FD_153492 | JGI IMG/M metagenome (GOLD analysis project Ga0207065, IMG submission 153492) | Enriched cells from forest soil in Barre Woods Harvard Forest LTER site, Petersham, Massachusetts, United States -... | ecosystem: Environmental > Terrestrial > Soil > Temperate forest >...
ACAGCAGGATTATTGCAGCATTAACTGAGATATATCCCATATTAGCAGTTAAGCTAAATATGAGTCTTTCTGCTACAACCATACTGTATTCCCTTGGCTTTACTATTGATTATTTTCTGTGCTATATTATTTGCGGCTCAGTATTAAAAAGGTATGATTTTGCAATCATAATACTGTTAGTTAATGTCTTGTTTCTTACAGATATATTCTATTGGTTAATTTCTGAATTAACAATGGGGATGACGGTAATGGTAGTTTTTTTTGCATTGCTTTCCCGAATAAAGACTGCCAGCACAACAAACATGTTCGTCATGTGTCTCATCCACTTATACTTTTCCCTTTTGTATTTTCAGCAATATATTTTCTTCTTCATCGCGACAGTATCATTAAGCGCAATGTATTGCTTTTTGCAACATTGTTTTTTGCAATAGGTTTTGCTACTAAATTATTGTTTTTTACTGATGGATATGAACGAAATTCGTCTGACGGTGCTAATAACCTCGTACGATTGTTTCCAAATTATTTTAGCCTTGAATCAAATACTGAATTTATTAAGCAGTGTTTTAAAAATTATTTTTGGCTCACAGCTTTATTTGCAATAGTTTGTATTGTTTATATCAGGAAAAAAGAGTGGCTGTATCTATCTTTTTTTCTATGCTTTTTCTTTGGTTATCTGTTCTCTGTTAATATTTCTCACCCCAATACGGGTGCATTGAAATTTTATTTTGAAAACATGTATCAACCCCTGATCGTCATAGTGGCTTTGCCTATAATTTTTGATGTTCTTCCAAATATAAAAAATACCCGGGTCGCGGCTGTATTTATTGTTCTAATTACTTTTTTCTGCTGTATGCGGGTATATAACAGGCATTTTTTTTATCAACAAAGACTGGACTGGTATAGAAGCTATATGACTAAAAATGCCAACCAAAAGATATTAACAAGTGATAACAGGATAGCAAATGATACAATATTGATGACATGGGCATTGCCATATGAATTCTGGCTTCTATCAACAATTGAAACCGGTAAAACATACTCTTTTGTAGCAGGAAGTGCTGCAAATGACTTGCTGTGGGCAAGTGGCATAAGCAATGCATTCATTACTAATTGGGGTTTATATTCCTACAAGGAGTTGCCCCAAAGGTATTTTAATTTTACAGATACTACGTCTGCTTACACGGTAAAGTAATGTTATTCAAAAGAGGTTTGAAAATATTCAAAGCCTATTATTCAAAAGGCATCTTGACCACTTTCGCTTTCACGGCCTTCTCGCGGATCATCACATACACTTCAGAACCTTCAGCAGCATGCTCTTTGGCTATATAGGCCATGCCGATCGCTTTTCCGAGGCTGGGTGATTGCGTGCCGGATGTGACTACGCCCAAATGATTGTTATTAGCATCATGCACGTGATAGTGGTGACGTGGTATGCCTTTATCTACCATTTCAATGCCAACAAGTTTTCTGCTTAAGCCTTCAGCTTTTTGTTTTTCGAATATGGCACGCGATGTGAAATCTTTAGTGAATTTAGTGATCCAACCCAGGCCGGCCTCAAGAGGAGATGTAGTATCATCTATATCATTGCCGTACAGGCAAAAGCCCATTTCAAGGCGTAAGGTATCGCGTGCGCCCAGGCCTATGGGTTTCATTCCGTTAGGGCCGCCTATCCTGAAAATTTCACTCCATATCTTTTCTGCATCGCCATTTTTATCTTCAAAATATATTTCTACCCCACCGGCGCCAGTGTAACCGGTAGCACTTACCAGTACATTATCTACACCTGCAAAACGGCCTTTTACAAAGGTGTAATATTTCATATTCACGAGGTCCATATCGGTGAGCTGCTGCATGTACTGTACTGCTTTTGGCCCTTGCACCGCCAGCAAAGCTGTCTTGTCAGATATATTGTGCATCTCCACTCCCTCGGTATTGAACTTAGTGATCCAGTTCCAGTCTTTTTCAATATTAGATGCATTCACAACCAGCATATAGGTTTCGTTCTGTTTGATGCAGTAAACAAGCAGATCGTCTACTATACCGCCTTCTTCATTAGGCAGGCAGGAGTATTGTGCTTTGCCGTCTGTGAGCTTGCTGGCATCGTTTGTGGTGACACGCTGTATGAGATCGAGGGCTTTTGGGCCTTTCAGCATGAACTCACCCATATGGCTTACGTCGAATACACCAGCATTAGTGCGCACAGCCTGGTGTTCTTCATTGATCCCGGCATATGAAATAGGCATGTTATAACCTGCAAATTCTGCCATTTTGGCGCCGAGGTCTATATGTATCTGTGTAAAAGGAGTGTTTTTCATTGAGGATGTTTTTATATCTGTGGGCGCAAATATAAGGCATGAGTTGCGGAAAATATATTAAATAATAATTGCTTGGGTTATTAGGAAATTGGGAATTTGTAAGTAGGGAGACGCAATGATATAAAAATGTGGATCTGTAGTTTTTTTAGCCATTTTACTTATTATTTTTCAATCCAAGGGGGTAGATGCCTGAAATCTCTCTGATATAAAATATAATCATCCTGGTCGAGATAAATACTGACACCAATATCTCGCCTTCTTTTTATAATACCCGGCCATTCGTCGTATCCGCAACTGTAATTGATCTCATAATAATAACATTGAATTTCCCTGCCATATTTTTCGATATCCTTTTTCAAAAGATACTTGTCACTAATAAATGCATATTCGCCGGGTGTGATGTAACCATTTTGAAGCTCTGAATATAAGACAGGTATTATTCTTTCAAACTGAGGGATTGACATATGTACAGTGGCAATTATAATGCTTTATCTATTTTACATTTTCGGGAGCTGGTCCAGCCACGATGTAATATCCACTGCACTACGAGTTCTTCAAGCTGCTCATGAGTTTTAATATTGGTATCAATGTATTTTTTACCTTGTTCCATAGCCATTTCTCTATTATGTTTATCTGGAGCCAAATACTGTTCTGTGTACATCAAGCAGAAAACAGAATCTGTAAATGCCTTGTTGGTATCATAAACTCAATTGTGCACTGCCCTTCCTATATCTTTAAGCTCTTTTTTTGTGACAGAATCTATAATGAACTTAGAGAGTTCGTGATCGTGTATGAATTCAAAAGGTGCACCTTGAAATGCTTTTTTTAAATAATAGAGCGCAGAATCATAATCATGACTATACATTTTGTACCTGGCATAACTGGTTGTTTGAAAATAGGGGATATAATCAAATGCTATCGCAGTATTTGTAAAAAAACAAAAGATGCAAACAATATATGGAGTAGGCTTTAGCATAATAGTATTATTGTCATACTAGGTAAGATTTTAATCATAATTACAAATTTTTTGAAAATATTCGGTTAAGCTTAATAAAATAAAAAAGCAGCTGACAAAATCAGCTGCTATAAAAAATTATACTAAATGGAATTTACACGTCAATCTTAGCATACTTGGCATGCTTCTCTATAAAGTCGCGGCGGGGAGCTACTTCCTCGCCCATGAGCATAGAGAAAACACGGTCGGCCTCAGCAGCGCTATCTATGGTAACGCGCTTTAGAGTGCGGGTACCCGGGTTCATAGTAGTATCCCAAAGCTGCTCAGCATTCATTTCACCAAGGCCTTTATAGCGCTGTATATTCACAGAATCTTCCTTGCCGGCACCGAGTTTGTCCACAAGGCCTTTACGTTGTTCTTCGGTCCAAGCATATTCCTGCTCCTTGCCTTTTTTAACAAGATACAGAGGCGGCTGTGCCAGGTATACATAACCTTGTTCCACAAGGGCAGTCATGTAGCGGAAAAAGAAAGTAAGTATTAGAGTGGCAATGTGAGAGCCGTCCACATCGGCATCGGTCATGATGATGACTTTATGATAACGGAGTTTAGTGAGATTAAGCTCTTTAGCATCCTCTGCTGTACCCATGCTTACGCCAAGTGCTGTAAACATGTTCTTTATTTCCTCGTTCTCGTATATTTTATGTTCCTGTGCTTTTTCTACATTCAATATTTTACCGCGCAGTGGCAATATAGCCTGAAAAGTACGGTCACGACCTTGTTTGGCCGTACCACCAGCTGAATCACCCTCTACAAGATACAATTCGCAACGCTCAGGATCCTTATCGGAACAATCGGCCAGTTTGCCAGGCATGCCACCGCCTGTCAATACGCTTTTGCGCTGCACCAGTTCGCGAGCCTTGCGGGCTGCTGCGCGAGCCTGCGCTGCTATAATAACTTTATCAATGATGAGCTTTGATTCTTTGGGGTGCTCTTCAAGATATGCTTCAAGCGTTCGGCTTACACACACATCAACTACGCCCATCACTTCATTATTGCCCAGCTTGGTTTTTGTCTGGCCCTCGAATTGAGGCTCGGGTACTTTTACCGATATGATAGCACTCAAACCTTCACGGAAATCATCGCCGGTAATTTCAACTTTGGCTCTTTCAAAAAGTTTATTCTTGTCACCGTAGGCCTTGAACACGCGAGTGATAGCACGGCGGAAGCCAGCAACGTGAGTGCCGCCTTCTATAGTATTGATATTGTTTACGTAAGAAAAGATATGTTCGTTGTAAGAAGTATTGTATGACAATGCAACGTCTACAGCGACATTGGTCTCTTTGTCGACAGCTTCTACAAATATAGGGTGTGGAAGTAAGGGGTCGCGCTTAGCAGTGTTATCCAGCATCAGAACAAATTCTACAATGCCACCTTCACTGTAAAAAACCTCTGATACATCCTGTCCATCATCCGTTTTTTCACGCTCATCATATAATAGAATGCGAATGCCTTTATTCAAGTAAGATAATTCCCTGAGGCGGCTGGCAAGAATGTCGCGGTTGTACACAGTTTCTTTAAAAATAGAACTATCCGGATGAAAATGCTGAAGCGTGCCGCGTTTAGTAGTAGTACCTATTTCACGAACAGCGTATTGGGGGATACCTTTTTCATATTCCTGTTCAAATATTTTTCCCTCGCGATATACGGTAGTATGCAGGTGATCACTCAAAGCGTTCACACAGCTTACGCCCACACCATGCAGACCACCGGATACTTTGTAACTGTCTTTATCAAATTTACCACCAGCGTGTAGCACTGTCATCACAACCTCAAGAGCTGAACGGCCTTCTTTTTCGTGCATGCCTGTAGGGATGCCGCGCCCATCATCTTCCACACTGACAGAATTATCTGTATGAATAGTAACATTTATGTTCTTACAATAGCCAGCTAAAGCTTCATCAATTGAGTTGTCCACTACTTCATATACCAGGTGGTGCAAACCTTTAACGCCAATATCGCCAATGTACATTGCAGGGCGTTTGCGCACTGCCTCAAGGCCCTCGAGGACCTGTATACTGTTTGCATCATAACTGGCTGGGGCCTGAATTACGTCGTTATCTATATCCATACTTTTATATGGCCGGAGTATTTTTTAGAGTGTAAAAATATTGTTGCTGAAAAGCAGGAAAACAATATAAAATGCCAGCTCCGGCACATGGCATTTATTCACATATTTTATAAATATGGTAATTTACAAAGGTACTGAAAATATGCTGTTTTAGCAAGCAAAATGAAGCATTTAACAGCTTTTAGACAGAATATTTTTTTCCGTGCCGGGGCGAATTAAGATTAAGGTAAATGCAATATATCTAAACTGCTTTTCAGGCTAATTTGTGTAGCTTGCATTACGATAATCATGCATAATCATTCACATGAGCATGGCCATGGGCACAGCCACCAACATGCGAGCCCTGCAAACATTGCCCAGAGTGCATTCATAGCCGGAATTGTACTAAATGGTATTTATGTGCTTGTGCAAGTTATTGCCGGGTTCATGACCAATTCTATGGCCTTGCTATCGGATGCGGGCCATAACCTGGGCGATGTTGCCAGCCTGGCATTATCCTTATTCGCATTCAGGCTGGCGAAAGTGAAGCCGAATGAGTCATTTACTTATGGCTATAAAAAGACCACTATACTGGCAGCGCTTACCAATGCTGTGGTATTGTTGTTAACTATTGGAATGATAGGTTATGAATCAGTAGTACGGCTCATGCATCCTGAGCCTGTGAAGGGTGGGATAGTAGCCTGGGTGGCAGGATTGGGTATTGTTATTAACAGCGCATCTGCCTTATTGTTTTTCAGGACGAAAGACCACGATGTAAATACAAAAGGCGCCTATCTGCACCTGATGACAGATGCGCTAGTGTCTCTCGGCGTAGTGGTTTCAGGCATAATAGTATACTACACCAATTGGTATGTGATAGACGCTATAGTAAGTATTGCCGTGCTAATAATAATATTAATAGGTACATGGTCATTGCTTACAGACAGCCTTCGCCTATCGCTTGATGCCGTGCCTGCCAATGTGAAAATGGAAGAGATAAAAGGCCTAGTAAAAAGCATGAAAGGTGTGGAAGACATACACCATACCCATATATGGGCCATGAGCACAACGGAAAATGCATTGACATCGCATGTAGTGCTGGACAGCAGCCTTGATTTTGAAGAAAAAATGAAAATTGTGCATCACATAAAGCACGAACTAATGCATCATGGTATACAGCATGCAACGATAGAGCTGGAATCTGCTGCAGTACCCTGTCATGATGAGGATTGCTAAGGCGTCTATTTTTATTGCCGGGACATTTGGTAGTAGCCCAAGCCATTGATATTTGCAAGCATGGTATTATCGGGGCCGGTAAAATTTAAAGACTGAGGAGAAAAGTTGCTGGTAAGAGTGCCTATTGCTGAGTTTGAAGCATCATAAAGTGTGCAAACACTTAGGTGATTTGTGAGGTCATAATTGGGCCTGTATGTTAATGGAGAGTCTATTAGCTGGTAAGAAGCGTCTTGCAGCATTAAGTGTGCAGAAAAATCTTTGTTTAAAATAACTTTTACATTTTGCCGGGTAGCGCTTAACTGTCCCCATACAGAAGTGTAAGCTGAGCCAGATTGTGTATAGGCATCCACTGCTTTCCAGGTAGTTTGTACCCCGAGACCATTCATCCAGATAGTGCGTGAAGGGTCAGAGAACTCTACTGTATTAACTAAGTACTCAGAATTATAATCGCTTGGATTGAATGCTGTGCGCAGGGTGATATTGCTCCAATACCAATTTGTATATAACAGGTCATCGCTATACCAGTCTACATAATAAGTTTGCCCGGTAGTGAATTTATCGATAGGTACAGTAAAGTACTCTCTTAATTTCATTCTGCCTGTCATGTAAACATTGGTGCCGTTATAGTAATCGCTTAAAGTTTTGTAAATAACTACATTAATGGGTTTATCGGCCAGGTTCTCGAAATTGTAAGTGAAACCATGCACATTATTATCAGAAGAGCATCTGCAAAAAGAAAAAATTAATAAAGTAACACAAAACAAATAAACAAACTTGCCCAGATTCATACGCAAAATGTGCTAATAATCAACCAAATATAAGGAACTAAATTTCAATAAATGCCTATCTACAACAAGAACTACATACATAAGACGAGTTTTTTAGTATTGATCTGAGTTTTTGAGGTTCCAATTTACAGTTTTCCATTTTCCTGCAACCTGGTATAAGAGAAGGTATTTTTCATTATTATGTTTCAATGTTAATTGATAATAATGACCTTCATCAATCATATTTACACGATACCCTGCATTTTCATAGCTCACAGCGCCAAATGAATTGTACCACCACCATGTACCCCATTGGTTCAGCGTAATATTGGCAGTGCTGTCATTGAGTACATTTATATGAGCTCCATCCTTAGGCGTAAGCATATTAAACGAACAAACATCATAGATATTGCTGATGTTCTTTTTTTCGGGCCTGAATAGTTTTAGCATCAATTTGAATTCACTTTCATCAGATGCGCCAATCATCGGGATACCATTCATATTATCCGGAAGGTCGAGCAGGAGCGGGATCTTAGTGCCCGGATCGGGGAAAGCATCCAAGAGATCGTTTATTATCCCGGTTGATTTCATCCAATACCTGTTCACTTGTATTGTATAACGTAAATTGATACAAGCAAATAGAACAAAGAGTACTGTTTTCAAATATTTTATTGTAATAAAGCTGAAAAGCAGGCTGATGAACATGAATAAGAAAGCATTGATAAAGATGGTGTAGCGGTCAAAATTCACCAATTGTAGATCGGGGAACCAAAGAGGCAGGAGGACGCCAAATATTAAACATATCCAGACGAAAAGCAGGCTTAATGCTTTTGCTTTGCCGCTCCATTTTTTGAAGCGAAATGCAATGAATATGAGATAGATGCTAAGAAGGCCATAGAATATAAAAAGACCATTTGACGAGTCACAAAAAGTATATACGGCCTGCCTGAAATTGTGCGAAAAAAAGCGGCCCAGGAAAAGTATATGAAACAAGTACTTAGCAGGCTTACCAAAGCTAAGAGCGGGTGCCTGGTTATTTGTATCGGTGCCAATGTGGGCAAGCCATGTATGGTATACAAAATGGAACTGGAAAATATAAAAAATGAAAATAGAGATGAGTGGTATAAAAAAATAAAGAAAAGCCTTTTGTGTAATAGTTTTATCCCAAGCCAGTGCATAGCGGTAATATATTATTAATGACAGTGCCAGCCAGGGAGTGATATAAAACATTTCAAGTGAGTAAACAGAACAAAAGAAGGCTGTGCAGGCAAGCCATGCATATTTAGCCTGTGCAGTACGCAGAAATCTTTGAAGCCAGTATAATATTAATACGATGAACAATAGCCCCTGCAAAAAGTGATAAGCGGGCTCCCATACAATAGATTCAGATAAACAAGGGGATATGCAAAAGAGAACTGCACCACATAATGATATTGCTGCAGCATCAGCTATGCCAGAATCTTCGAAAATATTTTTGCACAGAATAGCTAATAACAGGGTATTGAAAGATTGGATAGTGATATGCAAACAATGCCACATAAAGGGGTTGCCCCCCCAGATTTTATAAAAAACCCATGTTGCAATCTGTGTAAATTGATAAAAACTTTTTTGGTCGAAATGCTTACGATTTACAAATTCCTCAAAGCTAATGCTCCTGACCTGGTCGAGCCAGCCTGTGAAATCACCTACAAAACCAGAATTAACAGCAGGCAGATAGATAATAAACAAAAGCACCCATACCGTAAGGAACAGCATGATTTTATTGTTTGATAATCTATCCATCAATTGTTTACAGAACATTCCAAGCCTTTAAAAGCGCTATTTATTATTATAAAAATACATGTTCATTGTGAGCCACAACAAAGATTTTTATTTTAATTGTGTATAATTCCAAATGATTATACTTTTATAGAGTGACAAGTGAATATAATAGTAAAAAAAATGTAATAGGAGACTCATTTTTTAATGATTGTCCTTTGCCAGCAGTCATTTATGATACAGAGACCCTAAAAGTTATTGCGGTAAATGACGCAGCAATAGAATGTTATGGATACAGCAAAGAAGAACTGATGGAATTGCATATCGGTGACTTATTAATACAAGATGATAATGAGAACATTAAGGAAAAGGTAAAAAAGGTAGTTAAAAAAAGGTATTATGATGCCGGCAGAAAAAGGCACCTGAGAAAAAACGGAGATGTGTTTTATTGCCATTCTTATTCTAATCCAACTGTTTTTAATGGAAGAGCAGCCAGAATTGTTGTTTTTGCAAATATAGACGGGTATGTAAAAAGCGAAAAAGAAAATAAAGAACTGGCTGAGGAAGCGCTAAAAGAAAAATCGAATGAAACTATAAATATACTTGAAAGTATCACAGATGCTTTTTTTGCTGCGGACAAAAACTGGAACCTGACCTATGTGAACAGAGCGGCAGAAAAAATGTATAAGGTAAAGAGAGAAAGCATTCTGTATAAAAACGTTTGGGATGTATTTCCACAGACTGTAAATACAGAATTTTATCACGGGTTTTACAAAGCAGTACGTGAAAGAATTATTGTACGTGTAGAGGGTAATTCACCTGCATCAGGCCGATGGGTGCTGGCTACGGCATACCCTACTAGGAAGGGGATCGTTGTTTATTTTAAAGACAACTCTGAGCAAAGAAAACTGCAGGAGAATATAAACAATAATATGCACAACATGAGGTCGTTGATAAACAATACCTCAGACAGAGTATGGTCTGTAGACAAGAATTTTACTATAATTTCTGCAAACCAGGCGTTTATAGATAATGCAATACGTGTGATAGGCCATACTGTAAATCCGAGGGACCCTGCATTGCCAAAAGAGCTGGGAGAACAGCATATAAAAGACCGTAAGGAGCAATACACAAGGGCATTGCAGGGAGAGGCATTCACGGCTGTTGATGAAAGGGTAATAGAAGGTGTGATGACATACCGGGAAACTAAATTCAGCCCCATTAAGGATGAAAATGACAATATAATAGGAGTGAGTTGTTTTTCGCGTGATATCACGGAGCGGAAAAGACATTTAATGAAGATAGAGGTACAGAATGAAAAATTAAAAGAGATAGCATGGATACAATCGCATAAAGTGCGAGGCCCACTGGCTACAATTATGGGTTTATCAAACCTATTCAATACTATAGATACTACAGATCCCAGTAATAAAAAAATCATAAGGGGCATAGCCGAAGAGGCCCAGCGCCTGGACGACATCATTAGAGAGGTAGTAAAGAAAACCTATGATATATAAGCCCTCTTACCTAATGCTTGAGCACAGTATTGCTAAGAACAAGAGCCGCAACACTAAAATAGATAACAAGACCGGTAACGTCAACTAAAGTAGCTACAAATGGTGCAGAAGATGTAGCAGGATCCAGTTTCAGGCGTTTTAGCACTATAGGTATCATAGACCCACTGAGTGTACCCCACATTACAATGCCGATAAGTGACAGAAAAACAGTGATTGCGATGAGGAACCAATGTTCGCCAAAATCCTGCCAGTGCAGGAAATGCCATACTGTGATGCGTACGAGCCCTATTATACCGAGAATGATACCCAGCGTGAGGCCCGACAGAAATTCGCGGCGCATAACATACCACCAATCCTTTGGGCTAAGCTCTTTCAGTGCCATAGCACGAATGATAAGTGTAGCAGCCTGAGAACCACTGTTGCCGCCACTGGACATGACCAATGGTATGAACATGGCCAAAATAATAGCACTCTGCAGCTCATCGGCAAAATGCCCCATTGCTGTAGTAGTGAGCAGCTCACTAAGAAAAAGAATAATAAGCCATACTGCACGCTTGCGTATGAGGGTGAAGAAACCTGTTTTTACATAAGGCAGGTCGAGAGATTCAAGACCACCGAACTGCTGCATTTCCTTTGTGTCTTTTTCTTCTGCCTCATCAATCACGTCATCTATGGTAACAACACCTAATAAAACATTATTTGAGTTTGTGACTGGTAATGCTACCCTGTCATATTCCTTAAATTTTACAATGGCATCGTCAATACTATCGTGAATATTGAGTTTCACGTAAGAATGGTCCATTATATCCTCAATAGTTTTTTCAGGGTCGTTTAGCACCAGCCTTCTTATAGGAATATCATCAATGAGTTTTCCGAAGGTGTCAACCACATAAATCATATTGCTGGCCTCGCTGTCCTGCTGGTGTGCCCGCAGATGAGCAGTGGCGTTTGCAATCGTCCATTCCTTGCGCACAGCTGTGAACTCAGTGTTTATCATGCGGGCAACACTCTGTTCGGGGTAACCCAGGAGGTCCTGTGTAGCTTTCTTGTTTTTTTCATCAAGGAAAGAAAGAAACTCTGAAACCTCAAGGCCTGAAAGCATATCAAAATAAGCCAGGCGCTCGTTTGATTCGAGGTTATTAAGGATGTATGATGCCCTGATGCGAGGCAGGTGATCTATTATTTTTCTTTGCAAAGAATGGTCCAGGTAGGCAAAAACTTTTACTTGGCTTTTATCTGGCAGCGCAATAAATGTCCTGATGACGACCTCATCAGGCATCTCCTCAAATAATTTTGCGACTTCGGCTGGGTAGTCTTCATCCTTAGCATGCACTAAAAGGGAACTGATGTCACCTTCCAGTATCTGTTCTTTCAGGTCTTCGAGCATCATTATCCATATTTTTTTAAAGTTTTAAACAATTGGATAAGGACGAGACTGCTGTATCGTTCTTAATCTAAGGAATATTTTAAAAGGCGAGCAAAAATAAGGGTATTTGTTTTAAAATGCCAATTAAAAGAGAAATATCAAAAATGAGGTGTTATGCCCATTCTTAACGTAATGTTAACCGCTTTTGAAGAGCCTGTTAATGAAATAATAACGATGGGTTAAGCATTATGTTTTTTTTCAACTCATTGTGTAAAGGTTGAATCTTTGTTATCGCAATAGCCCTTACAAATAAAATATAAGAAGAGAAAATAGTCCCCCGAACCCGGGGGACTATTGCTTTACGCATGCCTTAAAGAGATATGGATCTGATGAAGTTTCTTTAGACGCTGTTTGACATAACAGGAGAAGCTAAGTGATCAATAGTTTTCACAAAATCAAGTATCTTCACCCTCTTAAAAAACATTTATACCAGCTTGGGAATGCTTGATAAAATATATGGCCTGGTTAATAATACGCAGTTATATAATCACTTGCGTTTCTCCGGATTAAGTAATGTTATTTTTGAATTGTTGACCAATAAAACAAAAAAAACAGAGACATACTTCAGGGATATAATAGGAAATGAAAGTGCCAAGGGAAATATAGCTTTTGACATAGGAGCGAACAAAGGCAATAAAGTGGCAGCATTGCTAAGAATGGGCTTTAGTGTATATGCAATAGAGCCAGAAAAAATGTCACTGGACACACTTAAGTATAGGTATAAAAATAATAAAGAAGTAACAATATTGCCGGTGGGAATATCGAACCAGCCAGGCAAGCTAACCATGTATATATACGCGTACAGGAGCGGCTATAATACGCTAAGTGAAGCATCAACCGGTAAAAGCTATTCTAATAAAGAAGAAAAGCTGAAAGTAAAAGAGACCTATAAAGTAGATGTGACCACACTAGATGCCCTGGTAAAAAAATATGGCAAGCCCTACTTTATAAAAATAGACGTAGAAGGCTTTGAAAAGAACGTGATAGAGGGGCTGAGCGAAAAAATACCATATATAAGCTTTGAAGCGAACCTGCCGGACTTTATAAATGAAACCAGGCAAATAATAGACAAATTATTGCAGATAGAACCTGCAACTCTGTTTGCAATATCAGAGAACGAGCAACTGAAATTCAATGGATGGAAGAGCGGAACAGCAACCAAACAAATGCTGGATGAGGCTGGGAAGGTATGCTGGGAAATAATTGCGAAAACAGTATAAACCCCTTTAAACTGTCATATGCTATGCCTAAGCCTGAGAAAGTCGTTACTGTACCAATAAGGTTTGTACAATAAAAGAATATGGGAGTAGTATTCAGGCAATCAGTAAAAACTACAATTGTAACATTTACCGGCGCTTTGCTGGGCGCATTAATTGTATATGCCAGTGTGCATATATTCACTAAGGCACAATACGGCTTTACCAAAAATTTAATAAATATAGGTGCAGTTTTCCAACTGGCAGTATTGCTGGGTATCCATAACACACTTGTCACGTTTGTATCCCGGTATGAAGTGTATGATAAAAAGAAAAAAGTATTGCTGGCTTTAGGCTTTATAATACCAGCTATCGTGACACTGTCAATAAGCATTTTATATGTGGTATTTAAAGAAAAAATACTTCATATATACCAGGAACAAGACATAGTGATGATGCGCACATATTTTTTATGGGTACCAGTCATGGTATTAATATGGAGCTATGTTTCTATGCTTGAGTTTTACCTTGTTTCGCAGGTAAAAGTTGCTATCCCGGCATTTGCCAAGGAGATATTATTGAGGCTTGGAAATATTGTTTTCATAATATTATATTATTACAAAGTAATTTCTTTTTCGGGTTTTGTAGCTTCTTCAGTATTGTCCTATATCATCCCTTTATCTGTTTTATGGTTTGTTTCAGCCAGGACAAAAGGGTTTGGAATATCCTTTGACTGGAAGGTTTTTTCGCGGAAAGAGTATTATGAGATCATTCATTTCAGCTGGTATCATTTATTGCTTGGTATTTCTGCAAATCTGATGGGGTATATAGATTCACTGATGCTGGGACCACTGGATAAAGAAGGCTTCAGCTCACTTGCAGTGTATAGCACAGCCATATATATCATATCAATAATGACCATTCCAGCCAGGGCAATGTCAATGACATCTTTTCCTATACTGAATGAAGCATATATTGCAGGAGATAAGGCAAAAGTAAAAGACCTCTTCAAAAGGTCGAGCATAAACATATTGATAGTAGCAATGGCCATGTTTCTATTAATAGCTTGTAACCTGAAAAATGCAGTAGCTATACTGCCTAAAGGGTATGAGGGTATTGCGCCAATAGTGCTGATACTGATGGTAGGGAGAATAATAGATATGGCAACAGGTATGAACAGCGAGCTTACAAGCATATCGAATCTGTATAAATTTAATTTAAGGGTCTCACTACTATTACTATTGATGGTGATTGTTTTCGACAGATTATTAATACCATCCTACAGCTATTATGGCGCCGCATTGGGAGCAACCTTGGCGTTCGCGATCTATAATATTATTAAAATGATATTTCTGTGGGTGAAAATGGGTATACAGCCATTTTCAGCGAAGACAACATGGGTGCTGCTGGCTGCGGGCATTTCTTTTTTGGCAGGCTATTTCCTGCCCTTTATTTATAATCCGTATATCGATGCCATTTGCAGAAGCATTATTACCTGCCTGGCATATGTGATACTCCTTTTTTGGTTCAAACCTTCGGTTGACCTTACAACTTATTTAATATCAATAAAAGCGAATAAAAAGCTTTTCTGATGAAAAAAAATTTGAATTGAAAACGAAAGAATTGCGATAAAATTCCGTCTATATAGCTATAAAGTAGTAATTTACACTTGTTTTTGAGTGAACATATACATTCTTTTTAGTTGGAATATTTTTTGTGCTATACCCAACATCAGCAATAAGAATAGTGTCTTAATCAGAGCAGGAACAGAGTGCATAATCAGATCGGCTGTATGAGGGTAGGGTTGAGAGGCAATATTTGTTTAGGAAAATATTTTTTTTGAATTTATCACCTTGCTTATGAAATACAAATCCTTAGCTTATTTGCGACACCTCTTCCTGTTTTTTTTATTATTTTTTGCAAGTACGACCTTCTCTTTTGCGAGCCATATATATGGTGTGGATATAGGCTATACCTGGGTGAGTGGTAATACTTACACCATAACCATGGCTATATATGGTGACTGCAGCGCAGCAAGCTCAATTTTCAATTCTCTGTATACAGCTACCCCGGAAATCCAGATATATAACGGGTCGTCACTATATAATACAGTAAGCCTGAACCCAGGCAGCCCACAGGGAGTAGAAGTGACACCTGTATGTGCTTCGCAAGCAAATAATACAGCCTGCCATGGGGGTACAATCCCTGGGGTACGAAAATTCATTTATTCAGCTAATGTAACCTTAAGCGGGGCCTCAGCCAATTGGAAGTTTCACTATGACGGGCAGAATGGATCTGCTGCCGGAGCCGGAAGATCTAGTTCTATAATGAATATAAATCCCGGTTCTATAATAGCAGTAGATGCCACGCTTAATAATTCATCGGTATCTAATAATTCAAGTGTAACCTATACCACAATACCTACTCCCTTCTTTTGCGTCAATAAACCTGCAAGTTTTAACCCAGGGGCTGTGGACCCTAATGGGGACAGCCTTTCATTTGCATTAGTAGCTGGTACAAATTCCGGCTATCCCGGTCCCTCCTCACCTGTTGTTTATAGTGCGGGTGTCAGCGCTACAAATCCATTATACTTAACAGCCAGTACTTCTTTGGTATTTAGCAATGGCACAGGTCAAATGAATTTCACGCCTGCTGCTCAGCAAAGTTTAGTAGTATACACAGTATCTGAATACAGGAACGGGGTGTTAGTAGGCACATCGCAGCGTGAGATGACATTTGTAGTGTTGAACAATTGCAATACATCGCCCCCGAGGGCAGGTATCAGCAATGCAGTGGGAACAGGTGTGTCGATCATTGACAGTACAGACGTGAATGCCTGTTCATCACAGGGTTCGTTTACTTTTCAAGTTAACCCCACAGATTCATCGGGGGCAAACATCACTATTACTTCTGCCGGTCTGCCTTCAGGCGCTACATTTAGTGTAACGAACAATGCATCGGCAACTCCACATGGCACTTTTTCGTGGAATACTACAGGCGTGACACCGGGCACCTATACATTCTATCTTACATTGCAGGACGATAACTGCCCTTTATCCAGTAAACAAACTATTGCATACACTGTAAATGTTTTACCCAGCCCAAGTAATGTTTTTAACCTTGTATCTGCCGCTACTTGCGTTAAAAAAGCTGTTTTCACGATCACTCCTGGTGGCGGTTCGCCATACCAGATAAAAGTCCTTCAGGGGGCAACAATCTTACAAACCATAAACAACGTAACAGGCAGTATAACAGACAGCCTGCAACCCGGAACATATACTATCAGAGTAATAAATACTAACAGTTGTTATAAGGATACATCGGTTACATTGGCACCACCACCTGTTATAATACCGTCAGTAACTATGACATTGCCATTATGCCCCGGGGCATCAACAGGCAGTATCACATTGACTGCAAACGGGGGCCTTTCACCCTTCCTGTATGCAATAAACGGGGGTTCTTTTGTACCTACAAATGTATTTAACAATCTTGCTTCTGCAGCATATACCATGCACATAAAAGATGCAAACAGCTGCATTAAGGATACTACTGTACTACTTCAAGATGCGCCACCTATATTATCTACAATAAATATAACAAGCCCCACGTGCAATAATTTTACAAACGGCAGCATTACAGTGTCCGGTTACAATACATACTTTCCATACACCTATGCGTTTGGATCAGGCACGTATAGCAGCACTAATACTTTCGGCTCATTGGGCGCCGGAAGTTATACGATCCACATAAAGGATGCACATGGCTGTATAAAGGACACTGTTATTGTGCTAAGCGATTCATTGCAGGTATCGGCAACTTTCTCACTGACGAATATACTTTGTCATGGCAACCTCACCGGCAGCATTGCAACAAGTGCATTTGGCGGATTTGGTAACTATACCTATGCAATCAATTCGGGTTCTTATGGCTCAACCAGCTCATTCAATAACCTGGCAGCAAATGTTTATACCATTCATATTAAGGATGATCATCAATGCCACCTGGATACCAATATCACTTTAACACAACCTGCAGCTATTGCAGTTGCACCAAATATTACTAACATACTTTGCTATGGCAATAATACCGGGCAAATTGTTGCCAATACTACAGGAGGGGTGACACCATATTCTTTCAGCATCAATGGCGGATCATATGGGTCAATAAATACATTTTCAAGTTTAGCTGCAGGCTCGTATATAATATCTGTACTGGATTTTAATAATTGTGTAAAGAATGATACACTTGCTGTGACTACACCCAACCCCCTGGCCATTACCGGGGTAGTTGTTGCAAATGCTACATGCAATAATGTGGCGAACGGGTCACTGACAGTGACTTTGACAGGCGGTACAACACCTTATTCCTATGCTGTGAATGCGGGATCGTATGGCTCAAGCAGCGTAGTGGGTTTTCTTGCAGCAGGAACGTATACGCTGCATGTAAAGGATGCAAACGGATGTACAAAAGATTCGGCAAGCTTTACTATTACACAACCTACTGCTATAATACCGTCTGCTACAGTAGTCAATTCCACTTGCCACACGCTTGCTAACGGGCATGTGACATTATCTGCTACAGGTGGTACCCCCGGATATACATACAGTATAGCAGCAGGGGCATATAGTTCTTCTCCGTCTTTCACTTCAGTTGCTGCCGGAACCTATACATTTCATATAAAAGATGCTAACAACTGTATTAAAGATACTATCCTTACGATAACTGATTCACTGAATGTAATAGGGACAATAGCTATAACCCGGCCCACATGCTACAGTTATAGTAATGGTATGATAAGTATAAGCGGAAGCGGAGGCACCAACCCCTATACCTATGCGATGGGTATTAATCCTTATTCATCAGCAACCACGTTTTCTAATATTACTGCCGGCATATATACTATGCATATTAAAGACGCAAATGGTTGTGTAAAGGATACTAACATTACCGTAACGCAACCTGCAGTAATAGCACCACAGGTGGCAATAACAGAGCCATCGTGTTATAACGATTCCAATGGCAGTGTAACTGTAAGCGCTACAGGTGGAACGCCTGCGTATCAGTATGCATTTGGTTCAATAGCATACTCATCAAATACGTTGTACTCAAATCTTAAGGCAAGAACGGATACTGTATATGTGCGCGATAACAACGGTTGCTCGCATGATACTTCTTTCACAATAGGCCAACCAACAGCCCTGTTGATAGATAGCATAAAGCATGAGAACATAAAATGTAACGGAGGTAATAACGGATGGATACAGGTTTATGCTTCGGGTGCTGTGCCACCATATGCTTATTCTGTGAACGCAGGAACATTTCAGTCCTCAAGCCTGCTTAGCGGATTATTTGCAGGTTCGGAAGCAGTTGTAATAAAAGACAATCACAACTGCCCGGTTGATACTTCAATTAAACTGAGCCAACCCAGCCATCTTGCTTTTATCGTTGACTCTGTATTAAATCCCACCTGCGAGGCATTTAAAGATGGTTACTTTGCTTACCACGCGGCCGGAGGAACACCCTACTATGAATTTGCAATGGCAGATACAAATACCTTCTCTTCACAGATGTTGTATACACATATTGCCGAAGGAAATTACCTGTTTTATATAAAAGACAGTAATAATTGTGTCTATGATACCCCAGTACAGTTTATTGGTTACCCGCATATTGTGATAGAAAATATTGGGCTGAAAAACCCAGCCTGTTACAACCTTCTGAATGGGAAAGTAACATTGGATGTTACCGGGGGTATGCAACCATTGTCATACCAACTGGCAGGCGTAACATCATACAGCCCATCGCCGGTATTTGATAGTTTACCATCAGGGACATATAAGGTGCTGATCGTGGACAGCAAAAACTGTATGAAAGACAGTACGGTTGCACTTGTTCAGCCAGACTCTATGAAGATCACACCAGATGTGACCCCTAATGATTGTAATGGTATAGATAATAGTGGCGTAGTGAATGTGACAGTAGTAGGGGGCACACCGCCATATAATTATTTATGGAGCGCAAACCCAGAAGCGACCGGCACTTCTGTTACAGGAATGCCAAATGGGAACTATATGGTATGGGTACATGATGCTAATAATTGTGCCGATTCCCTGCTGAGTATAATAGGTTATGATGATTGCTGCAAACCATTTATACCAAGTGCATTTACACCAAACGGAGATGGTATTGATGATTATTTCAGAGTAAGGTTTAAAGGAGATATGAAACTTATCAGCCTATCTATTTATAATCGTTTTGGACAAAGGGTATATCATTCGGTATATATTGACCAGGGATGGGATGGCACCTACGACGGTGTGCCATTGGACCTCGGGGTTTATGAATATTTTGTGAAAGCAATATGCGGTAACAAAGGTGACCATATTGTAGAGATGAAGGGAGATGTGACCTTAATACGATAGTTGTATATAAATGAAGTAAAAGAAAGGGGGGGCTATTTCAGCCCCCCCTTTCTTTATATATGTACTTATTTTTTTGTATTATGCTCCGACACTAACTCTCCTGAAAGCAGTAACTGTCATACCAGCTTCTACAGACTTGAGGTAATCTGCAACAGATTTCGCATTGTCTTTTACGAAAGCTTGCTGTAAAAGTGT
>Ga0207065_1104_pt1 | contig 19897 bp, 16 predicted proteins | sample Alteio_BWMinCont_27_FD_153492 | JGI IMG/M metagenome (GOLD analysis project Ga0207065, IMG submission 153492) | Enriched cells from forest soil in Barre Woods Harvard Forest LTER site, Petersham, Massachusetts, United States -... | ecosystem: Environmental > Terrestrial > Soil > Temperate forest >...
TAAGCAACCACCGTCGTCCATAACACGGAAAATACCGCCCAAAAACGATTTAACTCCCGCACCATCGCTGCCGTCGTAGACACACAGGGAAAATACAGCAACACAAATAACAAATACGCCATCGCCCCCACGCGACCATCAAAACGCTCATACATCAAACCATACACACCCTGGTTTAAGGTATGCACAGGCGCCTTAGCCAAAACCGGATTCCCCAACGAACTCCCAATCTGACTCAAATTCGCAGGAATAGAAGCCACCGCATCATGCAACCCACCCCAAAAACTAAACGTCTCCGCCTGCAATGCAAAGTGCCCTAATTGGCTATACAACGCATTCAACGTCCCTATGACAACTTCTTTCGCCAACACACCCGTTACTAACCCAACCGTCGCCGGCCAATTATCTTGATGAATCCCCATCGGCGCAAAAATCGGCGTCAACCACTGCCCCAAGCTGGACAATAAAGAATGCGCATCCCCCTCACCCGCATTCAACGATCCATCGCTGTTTAATCCATTTAATGCCCCGATTAAAATACAAATCGGCACAATTAATTTCCCCGCACGAAACACAAAACTTTTTAAGCGCTGCCAAGCATGCAAACACAAGGTTTTCACACGCGGCAAATGATACGACGGCAACTCCATCACCAACGGTGCCGGATCCCCTTTCAAAAGGGTTTTCCGCAACAGCAGCCCCGTCAACATCGCGACGCCAATCCCAATTAAATACAGTGCAAACACCACATTCTGCCCACCCACAGGAAAGAACGCCGCCGTAAACACCGCATAAATTGCCAACCGCGCACCACACGACATAAACGGACTCATCATCACCGTGAGAATCCGATCACGTTTATTTTCTAACGTACGCGCACCCATCACAGAAGGCACATTACAACCAAATCCCACAATCATCGGCACAAACGATTTCCCCGGCAAACCCATTGCTCGCATGAGCCGATCAATCACAAAAGCCGCCCGCGCCATGTACCCAGAATCTTCTAAAAAAGCCAATGCTAAAAACATCGCGCCAATGACCGGAATAAAAGTAATCGTCGTATTAATCCCTTTCCCAATACCGTTCGCAAGCAACGCTATCAACCAGCTAGGAGCATGAAGATAAGTCAACCCTTCCGCCAAACCACTCACAAAAAGCGTATCACTACCCATATCAAAAAAATCTTGAAACGCGCCGCCGATATTAATTGCAAACAAAAACATGCAATACATCACACCCAAAAAAATCGGAATGCCTAAAACACGATTCAGAACAATGTTATCAATACGAGAAGTCCAGGTGGGAATGGGTTTTGCATTTTTGCTGACACACTGACTCACAATATCATGAATAAAACGATAACGTGCATCGGCTAAAAGAATATCGATATCTTCATGCAGTGTTTCGCGAATGGTTGCTTGCGCTTGAACCACCCGCTGCAGCAACTCAGGCGTAGCTACCCGACGCGCTAAAACATCATCTTCTAATAAACGAATTGCTAACCACTCCCTGTCATCCCGAGCGCAACCCGTCATTGCGAGCGTAGCGAAGCAATCCAGCGCGGAGCTAGTGCGAGACTCCTCACTGGATTGCTTCGCTACGCTCGCAATGACGGGCTTCGCTCGGGATGACAGAGATCCACTAATCTCTGCAATCATCATTTGAATCAACTCAGGATACTGAATTTTTTTCTCACTCGGCTGCAACGACTTACCAATTTCCACAATCGCTTGCTTTAAATCCTTAATCCCTTTCCCACGATTCGCTTCCAATCGCACCACAGGACAACCCAACTCCCGCTCTAACACAGCGACGTCGATCTGTTGCCCACGCTGCCGCACCACATCCATCATATTAACCGCCACAATCACCGGCACACGCATCTCCAGCAATTGCGTTGTGAGATAAAGATTGCGTTCTAAATTACTCGCATCAAGAATATTAACGATGACATCCGCCTGACGCGTCAGGATAAATTCACAAGCAATACGCTCATCAATAGAAGAAGCATCCGAAGCACTCGTTAACGAATACGTCCCCGGCAAATCAACCACATCGACCGTTTTCGATTGCCACTTAAAAATCCCACTCTTACGCTCAACCGTCACCCCGGGCCAATTCCCCACCCGTTGGCGCGCTCCGGTTAAATTATTAAAAACAGTGGTTTTCCCGCAATTGGGATTGCCGACTAAGCCGATAGTCAAATTCACGCAACCACCTCTTCGATCTCTAAAATACGTGCCTCATCTTTGCGTAAGCTCAGCGCAAAACCGCGCACGGTTATTTCGATCGGATCCCCAAACGGGGCAATACGCGAGACGACAAACGGGGTTCCCGGGATCAATCCCATCGCCACCAACCGCTGGCGATAAGCGCTATTCCCAGAATTTACTTTAACAATCAGGCCTTTAGTACCAATTTTCATTTCGCCAAGCTGCATGGCTCAATAACCTCTCAATTGAGCGTAGTATCTCGCTACCCCCAAGAGGTGTCAACACAATTGAGAATTATTCTCATTCAGGTTTTATTTGCTCAAAAAGAAGCCATATATTGATATACTAAATAGAAATGACGAAAGGAGACAGACTATGTCCGGCAGAAAAGAAGAAAAAAAAGATGATCTACCCCTGGCATCTCCCAGCCTGCGTCCAACAGTGAATCGGTGCTTTCTGACGCTCCCAAATCAAAGCATGAGCAAAAATCATAGAACAGCGCATCCCCCGTCATTGCGAGCGCAGCGAAGCAATCCAGGGGGTCGCTGCACTTAACGAGCAACTGCGTTAAGACAAAGCGCGTTTCTTCATTTACTCATGCTGCATATTGATCATGATCGTACTTACAAATAACCAAGCAGGAATAGCTTTTATCTGGACTGGACAACACTTTAAGTTTAATAAACTTAGATTTGATATATTTTGGGTTTATTGCCTGATAAATTTAACCACTTGATCTGTAAAGCTCTTTTTTATCATATTCAAATCTATTTGATTTTAATTACATTTTGGAAGTTAGACTCCCAAAATGCAAATCTGGAATTGATTATAAATAAGCAATAACTTAACTAATTATATATAAAATAAACAACTTCTTAATGTTTCGTTAATAATCATATGATTTAATTAAATTGTTACAAATTTAATCACTGGATTAAACAAACGCGAAAGGAACTAGATTGGGATATACTGGAGATAGTAAAATTTTTAGAACATTTAATGGTTCTGGAATAAAATATGCCAAACAATAAAGCGATCTTACTAGCAGCTTTTCAAGACATCAGACCTGCAGAGGTGCAAGCAGCTGTTATTGATGCTTTTCTAGAAGGCAATGTGGCTCAAGATTGGATTTTTCAAGAAAGCAAAACTTCCGTTCCTCCGCTTAAAATAAACGGAGAAGCCAGCAAAGAAGAAGACATCGCTAAATGGCTAAAACTATTAGCAGCAAACGGGCAGATTAAAGCAGACTCCTCAGCAAGCCCACCTAGCTTAGATACTATTGCAAAAAGAATTAGCGAAAACAGCACACTTAAGAAATCAGCAGCCGTATCCTCCGGCGCATACACTCATTCTCTAGACGAAACGCCTGAAGCCAAAGCAAAAGAAAAAATACTCGATGCACTGGTCCCAATCTTATTCGATCCAAAACACTTGAGCCAATGGGTAAGCGAAGCAAACACGCCATTCTCCACAGAGATCAAATTAAATGAAAAAGGAAAACCGTTAGAACCACCCACCAGATATAACATTCACACAAGACTAGGAAGATTGGCAACCGCCGTCCAAGAATGGAAGCTAGGAAAGATAAGCGTGCATACTGCTCTGACTAACGTAATAGATATAATAGATGGCGCACATGCAGTTTTATCACTAACAAGACCAGTGACTCAAGATTATCCAGAGATTAAACAGTTCCGCAAAACCAAAGAGCAAGACAAACCTCTATCTAGCATCCACGATATTCCGAAATATAATGATAGAAAAAAATATCAACATCTGCAAATTTATGCTGCATTATATAGAGCAACAAAAGAGATTAGTGGCAGCAATCCATCTTTAGCAAATTTGACAGCTGCGTCTACGCAACTAGGAAAAGATCTTGATAAAATTAAAAGTGAAATTCTAGGTCCAAGCGGTCCAACGACAGACACTGAAAAAAAAGAAGAAATCTTGAGGTCTGACACCATTACACATGGTGCACCACCTACAATATCAGATCTAGCTCCCCATATCACACCGGTAACGACGATAGAAGAGAAAAAATCCAGTCCAGATGATGTTTTTGATAAGCTTGTCGAAAAACTAAAAGAAAAAAAAGAATATACAACTTCGGCAATGAAAGAAAACCTTAGAACTTGGATAACAAATAAAATTGCCGATATAAATAAAATACCCGTTACAACAACAGATGAAAAAGAAAAAGCTGAACGGCAGGCACAATTTCTAGTTGAGTATCTTAAACCAGCTAACCGAGATCGACTAAGACTAAAAGAGTCCATTCAGAAGAAGGGATTAGCTGGATCTGATGCAGACAATCTTGCGCAAGGTATTCTAGACTTAAACATATCTGCATTTATTGCAACAAAACCAAAATCTACATTTAAAGCATCAATAGCATCACCAGCATTCGTTGCTGAAAAAAAAAATTCAAAAGCCCCGGGAAAAACAGGCATTCATTCCATCCCTGGGAAAACAGAACTTAAGACACCAGTCAGCGGCGGCGCCATCACTGCTGACGGTTCAATTGGAGTACATACTATGTTAGATAGAAAAGTTGAGATAATTAGAGCCATCAATGGCGCCGATCTGAAAGCCATGCCTGACTTAGATGCAACGGCAGGTTTTGACGCTGTTAGAATATATCTTGAAAAAAATGAAGTGGAGTTAAAATTATCCGCGCAAGGGGTCCCTTCTTTTAGAGGGCATACAAATGACGGGGTAGTACTTCAAGATGGTAATACCGCCGAAGTTAGAAATGCCATTCTGGATCGACGTCGTTTTCTTATTCGTTATGAGATCACTGCAAAAACAGGTGTCGCAGCAAATCTAAATACATTGCCGCTCACTTTAACAGCAGGCGCAGACGGCGATGCAGTTAGGAAATATCTTGATGATAGTAAAGCCCACTTCGGCATCGACTTTACAGGACATCTTACAGATGAGCATATCTTAGCAAATGCAGATACGAATGCGATTAGGGATGCTATACGGCAGAAACAACATACTCTTCTTCTTGCTGAGATCACTACAAAAACAGGTACAGCAAATCTAAATACATTGCCGCTCACTTTAACAGCAGGCGCAGACGGCGATGCAGTTAGGAAATATCTTGATGATAATAAAGCCCACTTCGGCATCGACTTTACAGGACATCTCACAGACGAGCATATCTTAGCAAATGCAGATACGGATGCGATTAGGGATGCTATACGGCAGAAACAACATACTCTTCTTCTTGCTGCGATCACTGCAAAAACAGGTACAGCAAATCTAAATACATTGCCGCTCACTTTAACAGCAGGCGCAGACGGCGATGCAGTTAGGAAATATCTTGATGATAATAAAGCCCACTTCGGCATCGACTTTACAGGACATCTCACAGACGAGCATATCTTAGCAAATGCAGATACGGATGCGATTAGGGATGCTATACGGCAGAAACAACATACTCTTCTTCTTGCTGCGATCACTGCAAAAACAGGTACAGCAAATCTAAATACATTGCCGCTCACTTTAACAGCAGGCGCAGACGGCGATGCAGTTAGGAAATATCTTGATGATAATAAAGCCCACTTCGGCATCGACTTTACAGGACATCTTACAGACGAGCATATCTTAGCAAATGCAGATACGGATGCGATTAGGGATGCCATACGGCAGAAACAACATACTCTTCTTCTTGCTGAGATCACTGCAAAAACAGGTGCAGCAAATCTAAATACATTGCCGCTCACTTTAACAGCAGGCGCAAACGGCGATGCAGTTAGGAAATATCTTGATGATAATAAAGCCCACTTCGGCATCAACTTTACAGGACATCTTACAGACGAGCATATCTTAGCAAATGCAGATACGGATGCGATTAGGGATGCTATACGGCAGAAACAACATACTCTTCTTCTTGCTGAGATCACTGCAAAAACAGGTGCAGCAAATCTAAATACATTGCCGCTCACTTTAACAGCAGGCGCAAACGGCGATGCAGTTAGGAAATATCTTGATGATAATAAAGCCCACTTCGGCATCAACTTTACAGGACATCTTACAGACGAGCATATCTTAGCAAATGCAGATACGGATGCGATTAGGGATGCTATACGGCAGAAACAACATACTCTTCTTCTTGCTGAGATCACTGCAAAAACAGGTGCAGCAAATCTAAATACATTGCCGCTCACTTTAACAGCAGGCGCAGACGGCGATGCAGTTAGGAAATATCTTAATGATAATAAAGCCCACTTCGGCATCGACTTTACAGGACATCTTACAGACGAGCATATCTTAGCAAATGCAGATACGGATGCGATTAGGGATGCTATCCATGCACGACAACGCGCTCTTCTTCCAGCTGAGATCACTGCAAAAATCAGTGGCGCCACTCTGACTCAATTGCCGCCGGACTTAAAAGCAGACGCGGGCAATGATGCCGTTAGGAAATATCTTGATGATAATAAAGCCTATTTCCGCATCGATTTTACAGGACATCTTGCAGACGAACACGTTTTAGCAAATGCAACTACTGATGCGATTAGGGACGCCATCCATGCGCAACGACGCATCCTTCTTCTTACTGATATCAACACAAAAATCACTAATGCTACTCTAACCGACTTGCCACTTTTGAAATCTAGTGCAGACCAAGATGCGGTAAGAAAATATCTTGATGATAATAAAGCCTATTTTAGTATCGATTTTACAGGACACCTTGCAGATGGACATCTACTGACAAATGCAAGTGCAGATATAATAAAGTCTGCAATTATTTCAAAACGAAACAGCTTAATTGCGGACGAAGTTTTTAAAGCCTTAAATACTCCTTCCATCGGTACCACTCAATTGGCTTTATCACATGAATATAAAACCACGGATTTTAAAAAATTCATAGCAAATAACATCGCGATAATTCAAGAACTTAGCGAAAAAACAAAAACTCCGGCAGATATTGCCGATGCTTTAAAAGATGTTCTTAAAACTAACGCAACTGATCCCAGCGTCATAGCGAGCGCTTTAACATCTAAACTTGCCATTTCTGTAACAGATATTAATAGCTTTAATAATCTAGTTAACAGCATAGTCAACATCAACAAAGCAGTCCTAGCCCCAGATCCAACCAAATTAGCAGACTTATTACAAAAAGCTCGTCTTGCAGATAAAAATCCAATCTCTGAAACCAAACTGGAATTTTATAGCTCTAAATGCGAGATAATGAGAAAAGGCATGGGTGATCCAAGCGCTCGGACTAAATTGGAAGCCGCATGGAATGCAGGACTTGAAAACCCTCGTAGAGCAATTGAAAACCGCATTGCTGAATTGAAAGAATTACGGGGTGAACTCAAAAAGCATGAAGACTATAAACGTGTAGAATCATTAGAAGCCCATGGTATTATTGCGCCTCGTCGCATAACGGTTAAAGAAGCCTTCTCTACAGGGAAAAGCGGTTATTTTGAGACAGCAGATTACAACCCCAACAAATGCGGCCCTTTTTTTACTGCTATGGGATTTAAAACTTGGAACGGAAGAGAATTTGAATCAGGTCTTAATGGCACTTCACTAGACTTAGCTGCGAAAGAAAAAAGAGTAGCTGATCAAATACTAGAAGGTTATAAATCCGCTAAGTATGGCACCCCAAAACCAAGCGAACTTTCCCTCTCATTAGATGCTCAAATCGGAAATCTAGAAAGTCACTTAAAAATCATGGAAGATACAAAAGCAATGATTCAAAGCCCCACACTAAAAGGAAAAAGTATTGTCGGTAGAGTGGTGCACACTGAAGATTTAGGATCTATAAAGTTTCAAGCCACTGATGACGAAAAATCAGCTCAAACTGAAATAGCAAGCAGACTTAGTGCTCTCGGTGTACCCTCAGGTTCCGCAAATGCCCTTTCACTAGCCTCGACACCCACTGGACATACAAAACAATTTGGCAAGGGATCTGACTTAGTCATACTAGGAATTACTGATAGCGCCGTGAGTGGTGACAAAAAACGAGAAGTTCAAACAGTCTATACATTGGGCGAAGTTCCTACTAACGCAGGCAACACACAAGTTAAATTAACCGTACACAAAATGCGTGAAGACCTGTCGAAATTACCTATGTTAGTAGAAGTCTCATTGAAACTTAATCTTCCTACATTACCACCTCTATCTCCAAGCACGTCACCTGTCCCAACACAAGAAGAAAGACTAAAAGCTTTTTGGTCTAACTACAAAGGAGAAATGACGCAACAAGGCATAGAAAGCTTTCTTAAAGCAGAAGAAGCCGCAGGCCGTTGTGAGATTGATACAAAAACATTTCAAAAACACAGCACCGCACTTAGAGAAGCGGCACAACGAATTTGTCATGAATACGCACAAGTGATAGGACCAATAAAATATTCAATGGCCACGCAATTCGTGGAAGATTTTAAAAATGCAACGCATGGAACGGAAAGTCCTGTCTTAAGAGGAAATGATAAAGAGCTCATTCTTGCCGTGAAAACTGTATGCGAAGCAATGAAGCGCCTAACTGGGGACAAAAAAAATAAAGCTTATCAATATACCTCTCCTAGTGACAACACGAGACCACCCTCTGAAGCGCAAATTGAGACAGCTATGGGGTTCCTACTTAAACAAGGTTTTCTAGGCGAGAAAGCCTCAACACCAGAAGCCAAGAAAATGCAAACGCAACTTCTACACGAAGAGAAAAGAGATACATTAACAAGAAAAGACGCAAGAGATTTACCAAAAGTCGAAGAAAGAACAGAACAAATAAAGTTTAAAAAATCCTAGCGAAATTGCAAGCCTCTCCTATTAAATCCGGATGATCCCGGATTTAATAGAATCGGTCTCAACAATATCAATCCTCAACCGGCATCCCGTCAAAATAACTTGCCGACTATGCTGACGATATACATGAAAATGAGCATCTAAAGTTAAACTTGAAGAATCGCTAGGTGTTCCAGTTGATGTATTGACACCCGGAGATATCCCCAAAAAATTTAGAGACAAAGTTCTTCAAGAGGCAAAAATTGGTATGACTGGAAAAGAAATTAAATAATATGAGATTGAAGTATGTCGATATGAAAATCCTTATTCAAAGTTAAAGCTTATATCACTCACCAAACCCATATAGAACAGGAAGATGCGATATCCGCAACTAGCAAGAAATTTCCATGAATTTTGGGATCTCTATAGTTAGTTGCGAATACCAATATCAAAATCAACTAACTACACACTTTAAATACCCGAAAAAGAATAACCATTACACTCAAAGTCGCCCCAAGAATCGAATGCACAACCACCGCTGGAAAAATAGATCGCGAGAACAGAGTTAAAAAATTAAAAACAACACTCGCAGGTATACACAACAATATTTCCGGAAGAGGTTTACCTAGATGAGATCAAGTGAAAATAATATCGGTAATCCAAAAACTATGCCAACCCACACGTTTCCATAAACCCAGAAATAAAAATCCGCGAAAAAAGAATTCCTCACCGATATAGTAAAGAGGAAATAATACTCCCAGAATCAATATATACTTAGGCAGAGTAGGTGTACCAAATGAATAACCCTTAAATTCAGTTTGATGCGCAAAAAAGATAATCCAAGGCAATAAGATGGCAAGACCTATCATAATCAAAAATACGGCACGTAATTTTTTTTCTGGGAACGCAAATCCAAGATCTTTTAAGGTTTTTTAAAAACAAGCTTATTCGCTATGGCAGGTAAGACCCAAGAACACAACAAAGAATAAAAAGCAAAATAGGCAAAAACAAGGGTTTCTCTTGGGTTGTATACACCAAAATAATTTTGATAAATGAAGGGAGCTTGTATTTCGCAGAGATAGAATACGAATGCTAATCCTAACAAGAGAGGGACTGAATTGAGAAATCTTGAAATAGCGCTGTTAATTAATTGCATAGCCAAGTATAGCCCTAGAGAGACAACCCATGTCAAGCAACCTCAATTGAGGAAACTCCCATGTGGAAAACTCACTAAATACGGCTGGTATAATTGAAATTATTGGCGCTATAATAAGATATCATTTAACTAAGAAAATCAATTATGAAACCATCTGAAGCCTTGCTTTTATATCGAAAAAAAATACGCACCATAGTTGAGTCACATCACGCTCAAAATGCTCGTGTATTTGGATTCGTATTATTGGGCCAAGATACTGAAAATAGTGATTTAGATATTCTTGTAGACCCACTACCTGGAGCTACATTGCTTGATTTAGGCGCCATTCAATTTGAACTTGAAGAATCGCTGGGTGTTTCAGTTGATGTATTAACACCAGGCGATATTCCCAAAAAATTCAGAGACAAAGTTCTTCAAGAGGCAAAATTGGTATGACTGGAAAAGATACTAAAGAGCGCATTTCAGATTATCTAAATCATATGCTGGAAGCAATCCAACTGATAAAAAGTTACATCGAAGGGTTAACTGAAGAAGATTTTTTTCATGATAAAAGAACTCAACAAGCGGTAATTCTTAACTTATTGACGCTCGGCGAAGCCGTCTCTCATATCATAAGAATTTCCCCAGACTTCCCTGATCAATCCAAATCTACCCTGGAAATCTATCCGCGGAATGCGAAATCGTATGGCACACGGTTATTTTGATATAGATTTAAATATCGTTTGGGAAACCGCACAAAAATCATTACCGGAACTTTTTTCAAAAATTCAAAAAATTCAACAATCAATTAAATAATACAAGATTGAAGTATACCGATATGAAATCTTTATCCGAAGTTAAAGCTACTTCATTCACCAAATTCATCTAAATGTTTTTTATTCGTAGACGAATCTTTAGGACCTTTAATGGAACCACAAAGATCGGAACCCGGATGAAGCACCTGCTCTAACCGATCTCGCAACTCCAACAACTTCCCATGAAAAAAATGCCCCGCCCCCGGAATCCGTATCAGCACCGGCTTATGCTCTAACGTATCAATCCAAGCATAAACTTCCTGCGGAGAAACCACATCATCTTCTTCTCCTTGCACCAACACCCAAGGCACAATAATCGGAGGAAATTCCGCAGTAAAACGCGACGCTTGCGGAGCGACTGTAACTAACTGCGCAACCGGAATTTGCGTCGCAACACGCGCCGCGATATACCCACCAAAAGAAAACCCAGCGAGCCATAATTGATTATCAGGACAAGTTTTCTTAACCCAATCAACAACCGCCAAAAGATCATCGACTTCACCTACTCCATCAGCATGGGTACCCGTACTTTTACCCACCCCACGAAAATTAAATCTCACCGTCGCCAACCCTAATTCATGAAAAGTTCGCGCCAGTGTAGTAACCACTTTATTATTCATGGTTCCACCGAACAACGGATGCGGATGACAAATGACAGCTGTGATCGATTGGTGATTATTCTCCTCAGCAGGACTTGCAATCACTTCCAAATTTCCCGCAGGACCTGGTAATAAAAAAGGAGTTTCTGAAGTTGGAAATGACCGCATCGTTTTAGACCTTAGTTAACAGAGATGATTTACACCCACAGTACCTATAATGGGTATGATAGTACCCAATTTAGGTAGTATCATACTTCTTTATCAATTAATTTTTTCAAAAACTGCCCTGTATACGAATTCTTAACACGCACAATTTCTTCCGGCGTTCCCGCTGCGATAACCCGACCACCCTTATTCCCACCCTCAGGCCCAAGATCAATAATCCAATCTGCCGTTTTCACCACATCTAAATTATGCTCAATAATCACAATCGTATTCCCCGCATCACGTAAGCGATGCAAGACCGTGAGTAATTGCTCAATATCATAAAAATGTAATCCCGTTGTCGGCTCATCTAAAATATATAAAGTCTTACCGGTATCACGTTTCGACAATTCACGCGCCAGCTTAATGCGTTGCGCTTCACCACCCGACAACGTCGTTGCACTTTGTCCCAATGCAACATAAGACAAACCCACATCAACCAAGGTCTGTAATTTTCGTGCCAGCGTCGGAATCGGATCAAAGAATTTCCGCGCATCTTCCACTGTCATTTCTAACACTTCGTAAATATTCTTCCCTTTGTAATGCACTTCCAACGTTTCGCGGTTGTAACGCTTACCCTGACACACATCACAAACCACATACACATCCGCCAGAAAATGCATTTCAACTTTAATCACACCATCGCCTTGACACGCCTCACAACGGCCGCCTTTAACATTAAAACTAAATCTACCCGGCTGATAGCCACGCGAGCGCGCTTCTTGTGTCCCCGCAAACAATTCACGAATCGTTGTAAACAAACCAGTATAAGTAGCCGGATTAGAACGCGGCGTTCGACCAATTGGGCTTTGATCGATTTCCACAACTTTATCCAGCAACTCAATCCCATCAATCTCATCAAAAGGAGCGGGTTCACGCAACGAGGCACCATTCAACGCCCGCGCAGCAATAGGCGCCAATGTGTCATTGATCAAAGTCGATTTACCCGAACCCGACACCCCCGTAATGCACGTCATCAACCCCAAAGGAATTTCAATATTGATGTGCTGCAAATTATTCCCATGCGCGCCCTTCAAGATCAGCATTTGTTTGCGATTGATCGGCAACCTTTTTTCTGGAATCGCAATGCCACGCTTACCCGATAAATATTGCCCCGTTAAAGAAGCCGGATTTTGCATGATATCTTGTGGCTTACCCTCCGCCACAATTTCACCCCCATGCACACCTGCACCCGGGCCTAAATCAACAACATGATCCGCGCTTAAAATCGCATCTTCGTCATGCTCAACAACAATCACCGTATTACCTAAATCCCGTAAATTATGCAGAGTCTCCAGCAAGCGCGCATTATCGCGCTGATGCAAACCAATCGACGGCTCATCCAAAATATACATTACCCCTACCAAACCCGCGCCAATTTGACTTGCCAATCGTATACGTTGCGCTTCCCCACCCGATAACGTTTCCGCACTACGATCTAAACTCAAATAATCCAAACCCACATTCACTAAAAATCCTAAACGACTCGCCAATTCTTTTAAAATTTTGGCCGCGATTTCCGCACGATTGCCGGACAAATTCAATTTTTCAAAAAATTCTTTCGTTTGACTAATCGGCCAAGAAACCACTTGCGGCAAAGTCGTTCCCGCAACATACACAAAACGCGCCGCACGACATAAGCGTGTCCCCTGACATTCTTCACACACTCTAACAGCCAGATAACGACTTAACTCTTCACGCACCATTTCCGATTCAGTTTCACGATAACGGCGATCCATATTCGGAATCACACCTTCAAACACATCCACTTTATTGAAACCACGCCCATCGTCATTGCGGTATTGGAATTTAATCAGATCATTACCACTACCATACAACACCATGTCTTGAATTTTTTTCGGTAACTTTGCAAACGGCGCATCCAAATCAAACTTATAGTGTTTGGCCAGCGAAGTGAGCATTTGAAAATAATAAGAATTGCGTTTATCCCAATGACGAATAGCGCCCTCAGACAAACTTAATTTGCGATCCACAATAATTAAATCCGGATCAAAATGTTGTTTGATCCCCAAACCATCGCAAGTCGGGCACGCACCAGCCGGACTATTAAATGAAAATAACCGCGGCGCTAATTCCGCTAAACTGTACCCACAATCTGGACACGCGAACTTGGAAGAAAACACCTGCACTGGTCGTTTGGGTTCATCAATAAAACCCACCGCAGCAACACCCTGCGCCAAACTCAATGCTGTTTCAAACGATTCCGCTAAACGCAAACGAATATCAGCACGCACTTTAAGCCGATCGATAACAACTTCAATCGTGTGTTTTTTACGTAAATCCAATTTAGGCGGCTGATCCAACTCCACCATTTCCCCATCGATACGCGCACGCACATATCCTTGGCTATACAACTGCTGTAACAATTGCACATGCTCGCCTTTACGCTCATGAATCACCGGCGCAAGCACCATAATTTTTGTGTCTTCCGGCAAAGCCAACACCGTATCAACCATTTGACTAATGGTTTGCGCTTCTAACACATGACCGTGATCCGGACATTGCGGCTGTCCCACTTTGGCGAAGAGCAAACGCAGGTAATCATAAATTTCCGTAATCGTGCCCACTGTCGAACGTGGATTATGCGAAGTCGACTTCTGCTCGATAGAAATCGCCGGCGACAATCCTTCGATATGATCCACATCCGGCTTTTCCATCATCGACAAAAATTGGCGAGCATAAGAAGACAAGGATTCCACATAGCGGCGCTGCCCCTCCGCATACAGCGTATCGAAAGCAAGCGAAGACTTCCCAGAACCCGAAAGACCGGTAATGACGACCAATTGGTCCCGAGGAATATTGAGATTAATATTTTTTAAATTATGAGTACGAGCACCGCGAATTTGAATTTCTTTCATATAGGATTATCTAAATAGTAAGAGAACCGATAATTGTAGCACATTATTGGGATTTTACTGTCACCCCGCAAAATTCTTGTCCATTGTCAGTGAAAAAAAGCCTGTCTCCTCACAAGAATTTGTGCGGGAGCTGGGGGCTGTCACCCCGCAAAATTCCTGTCCTTTGTCAGTGAGAAGACGTTTCGCTTTCACAGGAATTTGTGCGGGGTGACAGCCCCCTAGCCCCGTTTAAATAAACGAAAAAGCTCCCCATAGCGGGAATTCCTCCTCCACATAACCTTGATAAACCCCAACATAAAGAGCTACTATTGCATGCGCAAAATTTATAGAGAAAAAACATGCCCCAGCAAAGAATGACCGCCAACGAACGCCGTGCCGCCACCTCACTCGCTACGATTATGTCCCTGCGCATGCTCGGTTTATTCATGATTTTACCGGTATTTTCCCTATACGCAGACCAATTACAAGGCGCTACACCCATCCTGATCGGTATCGCAATGGGGATTTACGGACTCACCCAAGGGATATTTCAAATTCCATTCGGCATGCTATCTGATTTCTACGGACGTCGTAAAATCATTACCTTAGGATTAATTATTTTTGTTTTGGGCAGCATCATTGCCGCACAATCTGACTCCATTTATGGCATGATTATCGGCCGGGCCTTACAAGGCGTTGGTGCTGTAGGTAGCACCATCATCGCCATGATCGCAGACCTCACCCGCGAAAACCAACGCGCCAAAGCCATGGCAATCGCCGGAGTGACTATTGGTCTATCGTTCTCGCTGGCAATGATGCTAGGGCCTCTCCTTGGCAATTGGATCAATCTTTTTTGGTTGGCCGCTATATTCGGCGCCATTGGCATCGTGCTTTTATTTACCTGGGTTCCCACCCCAGAGAAAACTACTTGGCATAAAGACACTGAACCTGATCCTAAGCAGTTTACTCATTTGCTCAAAAATCCCGATCTGATGCGTCTTAACAGCGGAATCTTCTTACTGCATGCGATTTTAACTGCAAGCTTCGTCATCCTCCCTTTGAGCCTAGAAAATTTAGCCGGGCTCTCCGGCAAGCAACAATGGTTATTGTACTTACCCATCCTTCTCATTGCGTTTTTATTAAGCATACCCTGTATCATCATTGCCGAAAAAAAACACATGGTGAAAACATTCTTTTTAGGCGCTATCGCAACCTTAGGCATGGCTGAATTGTTTTTATGGATTTTCGCCCATGAACTCTTGCTTTCTGCATTGGGTTTATTATTATTCTTTACAGCATTTTCAGTGCTCGAAGCATATCTCCCCTCCCTAGTCTCAAAATCCGCCCCCCCTGCGCAAAAAGGCACCGCACTAGGAATCTATTCCTGCTCGCAATTTCTTGGTATCTTTGTGGGCGGCTCCCTGGGCGGATGGTTATACGGCGCAGTTGGCCTGACTGATGTGTATTTGCTCTGCGTAGCACTGACAATTCTTTGGTTATTAATCGCATTTAAAATGAAACAATAGGAGAGCCAATATGGCAAGAGGCATTAACAAAGTAATCTTAATCGGCAATCTCGGCAAAGACCCCGAAGTTCGCTACACCCCCAACGGCGTCGCTGTTGCAAACATCACCCTTGCCACTTCCGAATCGTGGAAAGACAAACAAACCGGCGAAAATCAAGAACGCACCGAATGGCATCGCGTGATCATGTTCAGCCGCTTAGGTGAAATTGCCGGCGAATATTTACGTAAAGGGTCTAAAGTCTATATCGAAGGCCGTCTGCAAACACGTAAATGGCAAGATAAAACGACTGGCCAAGATCGTTATACAACAGAAATCGTCGCAGACAACATGCAAATGTTAGATAGCAAAGGCGGCAGTGGTAACGCCAATATGGATACCTCCTCTGCACCCGCCATGGAAACTCAAGGAGCGCCAGCTGACAACTTTGATGACGACATTCCGTTTTAATCAAAATGCCATCCCGAGCCACAGCGCTCGGGATGACTATCCCCCTCTCTTCGCAACACCCTCACCAAACATTTACCCGCCCTAGATTAGTGTTATAATTACACTTATTGGATTTTTATCATGAAAATGAGAAAAAACGAGGTTCACATGAGAAATGATGAACGTTTAGCGATACTGGAAACAGTCATACTTAACATCAATACCAATTTGATTGATATCAAACATGATATAAGAAGACTGGATAATAAAATCGATGTCACCAAAAAAGATTTGAATGACAAAATGGATAGTAAATTTCATGCTATCGATGAGAAATTTCAATCTTTAGAGGGGAAATTAGATGGGAAATTCCAAGCCATCGATACCAGATTCCAATCCATCGAAAATCGTCTTTGGTCTAACTTTTTGTGGCTAATAAGCATGATGATCGGCTTAGCAGGCTTAATTGCTCACGCACAACATTGGATCTAAAATTCAGTGCTTTTCTAGTAACGCGCTTGCAATTAACGGATAGAGAAAGAGGGAAATAACAGTCAATGCCAACAAAAACTGCTCTCACCACCGAAATTCTCGCCGGATTCACCACTTTTTTCACCATGGCATATATCGTTGTCGTCAATCCCATGATGCTTAATCACGCCGGCATGGATTACAACGCCGTGTTTGTCGCAACCTGTCTCAGCGCCGCGTTCGGCTGCATTGTCATGGGCTTATTGGCCAACTATCCCATCGCACTGGCTCCAAGCATGAGTCTGAATGCTTATTTCAGTTTTTACGTCGTGCAACAGTTACATTTTCCTTGGCAAGCTGCCTTAGGCATCGTGTTTTTGGCCGGCTTACTTTTTGCAATTTTAACCGGAACACAATTACGCCAATGGTTGATTTACGCCATGCCACAATCGCTAAAAATGGCAATCGCCGCAGGGATTGGCCTATTTCTCGTTGCGATCGCTTTAAAAAGTTTAAACATGAAATTAAATAATCATGCGGCCAGTTTTACTAATATCAAAATCTGGCTTTGTCTCCTCGGCGTTCTCATTGCCGTCATCTTAGATCGCTTACGCATCATAGGTGCGATATTAATCGCCATGGTAGTCATTACCTCATTAGGCAGCTTTTTTCACTTAGTCCATCTAGAAGGGATCCTCTCTGCGCCACCCAGTATGAGTTCCACGTTTATGCAATTACAAATCCCAGCCTTTAATAATATCCAAGCGATTGTCACCATCTTGATTTTCTTATTTGTAACCCTCTTTGATAACACGGGAACACTCATCGCCATTTTGCACCAAGCAAAACTACTCCCAAAAGATCGCCATGACATAAAAGCGAAACGATTAAATAAAGCTTTATTTGCCGACAGCTTAGCCGCTATGTTTGGCGCGTTCATGGGAACATCATCAACCGGAAGTTATATCGAAAGCGCAGCCGGGGTACGCGCCGGAGGCAGGACAGGCTTAACCTCAATCGTGGTAGGAATTTTATTTTTGTGCGCATTATTTTTTGCACCTCTAGCAAAAGCGATTCCCGATTATGCCGCAGCCGCTGCCTTGATCTATGTCGGTATGTTAATGACGACCAACATTCTCTCCATCCATTGGCGTGATTTTACCGAAAGCTTTCCTGCCTTACTTTGTGTCTGTCTCATTCCCATCACATTTTCGATTGCCGATGGAATCAGCATGGGTTTTATCAGTTATGTTTTATTAAAAAGCGTTGCCGGCAAACGTCATGACTTGAGTGCGGGAATTTGGTTGATCGCTGGATTATGCGCATTGTATCTAGTTATTCGAGTTTAGAATCGTATACTCACTTCCCCGTAACAAAAAGGTAAAACCGTTTCCTCATCCACTTGCAATAACAATTCACCCTGATTATTAATGCCACGCATCGTACCCGACAAAATTTTTTCAGGAGTATGCACACTGATGTGACGGTCTTGTAACATATCATAGCGCCGCCAGCCCTCGATAAACGCGCTCACGCCCCGACGTTGATAGACGCGTAACTGCGTGAGTAATTCATTAATTAATAGGCCAGCAAGATAATTACGCCTGACTGCTTCGCCGGTAATGTCATAAACACCCATCCAGGATGATTCTGCCTCTGGCGAGAGATAAAGATTGAGACCTATACCAATCACAATACTGTCGCCACAACGCTCCAATAAAATTCCGGCCAACTTGCGTCCTTCAAATAAAACATCATTAGGCCATTTAAGCTGGAGACCGGTTGCGACACCGTATTTGCGCAACGCATATACAACCATAACGGCAACCGCAATACTCAAACTTGAAATATCCTCATTTTCAGGAAACCGCCACAGCATCGAGCAAGCAATATTATCTCCCGCTGTTGAAATCCATTTGCGTCCACGCCGTCCGCGACCCGCGGTTTGTTCTTCTGCTAAACAAATCGAACCCGCTGGAGCGCCCTTTTTAGCTTGCGCCAATAAATAAGTATTGGTCGAATCAATGACGTCAAAAATCGCAAAATTCGCTAAAAAAGCCTGGTTTTCAGCTTCAATAGCCATCTGGATTTTTTCTAAATTAAAGTGCTCTTGTGATTTTTTAAGTTGCTTCATAATGAATAACATTATAACCTATTGCAAAATTTACTAAAAATCGATTTAATAGGATATCCTCAAGTTGAAAGGAACTCACATGAAAACAGCACTACTACTGATCGACATTCAAAATGACTATTTCCCAAATGGCAGGATGCCACTCGAAAAGAGCACAGATGCATGTCAAAAGGCGCATGAAATATTACGTGCCTACCGGGAAAAGCAATTACCTATTATTCACGTCCAACATGTTTCAACACGTCCGGACGCCGTTCATTTCTTACCATGCACCAAAGGGGTCGAATTTCATCCCGATGTGCTCCCAATGAAAAATGAAACGATTATCAAAAAACATTATCCCAACAGCTTCCGGGATACCAACCTACAGAACTACCTTACCAAGAACAAGATTACTCATCTTGTTATTATCGGCATGATGACGCATATGTGTATCGATGCAACCGTACGAGCTGCATATGATTTAGGCTTTTCTTGCACTGTCTTGCATGACGCTTGCGCGACGAAAAATTTAGAGTTCAACAGCATGGTTATCCCTGCCCAAACTGTCCATAACGCATTTTTGGCCGCTCTACAACCGCTGTATGCACATGTTGCCAGCACCAAAGACTTTTTGCAGTTAATGACGAACAAAACCACCGTCAATGCTTAATATCTAAAAATCACCTTCCCTGTCACTCGACAGGGAAGGCAATTCTCATCCCTATGTCACCCCGCAAAATTCCTAACCTCTGCCAATGAAAAAAAGTATGCCCTCTCATAGGAATT
>Ga0207065_1105_pt1 | contig 19748 bp, 15 predicted proteins | sample Alteio_BWMinCont_27_FD_153492 | JGI IMG/M metagenome (GOLD analysis project Ga0207065, IMG submission 153492) | Enriched cells from forest soil in Barre Woods Harvard Forest LTER site, Petersham, Massachusetts, United States -... | ecosystem: Environmental > Terrestrial > Soil > Temperate forest >...
ATAACGGCAAGGCAGATTCTGCATTACTTATTATAGATGCTTACTCATCTGAAGGTGATAAAGTGGAATGGAAGCGTTTGCACAATCAGGCATTATTTATAATAGAGGCTACTGGCAATGGATGGAAGGATAGAGAGTACAATATGGGACAAAGAATAAATACTACCAGCCCGGAAATGTTTCCGTCATTGTCTGCCGACACACAGAAATTATATTTCACACGTCGCCATAATAATATGGACGAAGATTTCTATTATGCTTTGCCCGATAGTTGTGGTGGATGGTTTACCGCTCAAAATATGGGAAATCCGCCTAACACTGCTGATCAGGAATCATCTCAAATGATATCTGCTGATGGGCACTATCTTTTTTACACTCGCTGTGAGACAAGGAGTGAGAATGGATGGGGAGAAGGCGGCTGTGATCTGTTTATGTGCTATAGGCTTACAGTAGATAGTCCATGGACAGCTCCTGAAAGTTTTGGAGCAACTATAAATACGCCGGATTTTGAAGGCACCCCATGTTTGTCTGCCGATAACAGAGAGTTATATTTTACGAGCAACAGGCCGGGTGGATACGGTGGATATGATATCTGGATGTCTCGCTTTGAGGATGGCCTATGGCAACAGCCAGTGAATTTAGGCCCCGAGATAAACACAGCTGGCAACGAAACATCTCCATTTTTGCATATTGACGGGCAAACCCTTTACTTCTCCAGCGATGGGCACGATGGCATGGGGGGAAAAGATCTTTATATAAGCCGCAGGCTAGACGATACTACCTGGTCTAAACCAGTTAATATGGGTTATCCGATCAATTCTACTTGTGATGAAAATAGTATTAGCATATCGATGAATGGGAATAAGTTATTCTTTTCGTCAGACAGGGATAGCTCTGCAGGCAATTACGATCTCTATGAAATGGCCCTGCCTGAATCATTAAGGCCCAAAGGTGTGAGCTATCTGAAAGGCTATGTATATGATAGTCTTAGTAAAGAGGCGCTTAACTACGCAGTAATATTTATTAACGATGCTAAAACTGGTAAACAATTGTATCGTTTTGTTTCTAACCGTGGTGATGGCAGCTATATGATAACACTTCGGGCAGGAATAAAATATATATACTCTGTCAGTCGTATAGGGTACACTGACATTGTAGATAGCCTTTATTTTATTAAGGAACATGATCAGAAGCCCCTGGAGCGGAATATTGCGATGTTGCCAGAAGATTATGTAAGGCCCATCCAGGACAGCCTTGTATTGACATTGCACTTCCCACTTAATGGTATTGAGCTGACTGACACGGATAAAGTACTCATAAGCCACACCCTGGAAGCCTGGACAATGGAAAAAGGGATAGTAATAATTATCAATGGCTTCACAGATAATACAGGTACGCCAATGTTAAATGAACAGATATCATCAAAGCGATCAGCGCTCGTTGCTGAAGAAATTAAGAAAAAAGGCTTTGATGAGTTGTCGATAAAAGCACAGGGATGGGGCGAGGTACACCCGGTATCTGATAATAATACCGAAGAGGGTAGAAGCAGAAACCGTCGTGTTGAAGTGACAATCAGGAGATAGGCTACTCTTTTTTGCCTTCGAGGTAAGCCATTGGGACAGTTAAAATAAGTCCATCATTATTTTCAGCATTGCTGTTCAGATTTTTCTCGAACTGTTCAAATATTTTTTCATGCATCTGCTGTGGAATCAATTCTTTCCAGGAAGATAACCAGCCCAGTTTCACAAAATAATGATTTAAAAAAGCTGTACCATCGAGAAAATTCATTTGATAGGTTTCTTCATAAGTTCTGCATACAGGTAGCCCAGCCTTATTGAACAAATGTGAAATTGTCGTCACACTGCCTCTATGTGACTGGTGCGTTTTTAATGCTTCTAAAAGAGCCTGTTCATTCATTTGCTCAAGTGTTAGCTCAAATATGTTATAAAACTCTTTCCAGTGGCCGTTAAGATTTGTAGTAATAGCAAGCTTTCCTCCTGGTTTCAACACCCTGTTACATTCAAGAAACACCCTTCCGGGATCATAAAAGTTATTTATGCCAAGATTAGACACAATAAGATCAGCTGTTTGATCGCTTAGAGGTATATTTATTGCATCCGCTTCTATTATTTCAATATTGTCCACGTCATAATTTTTGATCTTTTGTTTGGCCCTTTCATTGGCGTTTACCCATTTGTCTATTCCATAACATTTACTCGTAGGGCCCAGGCGTTGTGCGAGTTCCAGTATGGGGAAACCCGTGCCGGAGCCAAGATCTACCACGGTCATGCTATGTTTTAGCTCAACATGTTTCAACAACAAAATGCCAAACAGTGCGCTCCACAATGGTAGTTCGTCAAATGTATTGATAAACTCAGGGCTGTCAGTAAAAGAATATTGTAAATAAGCTTGCATACGGGAAGTTAAGTACTATTTAAAAGATATCAGATGAGAAAAACAGGTATGTTTATTACCTGTTAAAGCTTAATAAAACAATAGAATTTTCGCTGTTTGGATTTCGTAAATTTGTGCAATGCATAATTATTTAGAGGGGCTTAATGCTCAGCAGCGTGAAGCGGTAGAGCATATAGAGGGGCCATTAATGATAGTGGCCGGTGCAGGCAGTGGAAAAACAAAAGTGCTTACTACCCGTATTGCCCACCTTATGCATAATGGTGTGGATGCTTTCAATATTCTTGCACTTACGTTTACCAATAAGGCTGCGGCAGAGATGAAAGAACGTGTGGAGCATATATTAGGGAATAAAGAAGCACGCAATTTGTATATAGGAACTTTTCACTCCGTTTTTGCGCGTATTCTCAGGGCTGAAGCCAATAAACTAGGATATCCGGCCAACTTTACAATATACGACACTGATGATGCCAAGAGCCTGCTGAAAAGCATCATTAACGAGATGAACCTTGACGACAAGCATTACAAGCCTGCCTATGTATACAATCGTATATCTGCTGCCAAAAACAGTTTAATGGATCCTGCTGCGTATAAACAGGATAGTCATGTGCAGATGGAAGATTCAAGGAGCCAGAGACCTTTGATGGGCGATATCTACGATGCCTATGTAAAGCGCTGCTTTAAGAACGGGGCTATGGATTTTGATGATCTGCTCTTTAAAATGTATGAGCTGCTCACCAATTTCCCGGATGTTCTCGCCAAGTACCAGCACCGTTTCAAATATATATTAATAGATGAGTACCAGGACACCAATTTGGCACAATACGCTATTATGAAAATGTTGGGCGCCGTGCATGAAAATATATGCGTGGTTGGTGATGATGCTCAGAGTATCTATTCATTTCGCGGTGCCTCAGTACAAAATATTTTGCAGTTCAAAGACGATTATGATGACGTAAAAGTGGTGAAGCTGGAACAGAACTACCGCAGCACCCAGAGCATTTTGAATGTGGCTAACAATATCATATCAAACAATAAGAACCAGATTCCTAAAAACTTGTGGACAGATAATAAGGAGGGTGAGAAAATAATGCTTGCCCGCACCATGACAGATAATGATGAAGGGCGTTTTGTGGCGGACAGTATTATGGAACAAAAGCTTCGCAATCATTATCTGAATAAGGATTTTGCTATATTATATCGTACCAATGCGCAGAGCCGCTCCTTTGAAGAAAGTCTGCGCAGGATGAATATACCTTACAAACTATTCGGAGGCATATCTTTCTATCAGCGTAAAGAAATAAAAGACTACCTGGCTTATTTGCGGTTAATTGTAAATACAAGAGACGAAGAAAATCTGAAGCGTATTATTAATTACCCCGCACGTGGAATAGGCAAAACCAGTATTGATAAAATAATTATTAAAAGCAACGAATCAGGCAAAACTTTCTGGGAAGTAATAGAGAACCCAGACGTATTCGGCCTCAGAGGGGTAGGCGGTAATGCATTGGAGGCTTTTGTTATTATGATAAAAAGCTTCCAGACCATGCTGCAAAAACAGAATGCCTATGATGTAGCTTTTGCAGTGGGCAAGCATACTGGTTTGGTGCAAGACCTTTATAATGACAAAAGTGTAGAGGGCCTGGCACGTTATGAGAACGTACAGGAATTGTTGAACTCCATAAAAGAATTTACCGAGACGCCTGATGAAGAAGGGGAGCTGCATGATAAAAGCCTGGGTAGTTACCTGCAGCAGATCACACTACTTACTGATGCCGACAAAGATAATGATCCTAATGCTGATGCGGTAAAGCTGATGACCATACATGCAGCAAAGGGGCTTGAATTCCCCTGCGTATTTGTTGTAGGACTTGAAGAGAATCTTTTTCCCAATTCTATGAGCCTGTATGACAGGGATGACCTGGAAGAAGAACGCCGTCTTTTTTATGTTGCTATTACCCGGGCAAAAGATCGTTTGTGGGTTACCTTTGCAAATAGCCGTTATCGCTTTGGACAGTTAGTGCAAAATGAACCTAGCCGGTTTATAGATGAAATACCCTTAGCCCATCTGGATAGAACATTTACAGGCACCAGCCACAAAGCAAGTGGAACGCCTTCATATGGTAATACAGCCCAGCATTCATCGGAAAGGATGCCATCTTTGAAAAAGCTTGCAGATAAATTGCAACAGAAACCAGCAGAACATACTCCTGCACCAGATTTTAAAGCGGACAATCCGCAGGGAATGATTGTAGGTATGGAAGTAGAACATCAGAAATTTGGCTTTGGTAAGATATTGCAATTAGAAGGCGGCAGCAATAACCGCATAGCGACTATACAATTTGGTAACGGCCATGGGCAGAAAAAGATTATGCTGAATTATGCACGTCTTAGAATAGTTGCTAATGACGCATAACGTATTGCACTTTCTATCATTAACATAATTTTTTATCAAGGTTTTTAGCCCGCCTGACGTCTATTAAGGTAGAGAACAAATAGAATTGATAATTCAAATACCGGTTATGGATTATTCATTTTAAAACATCTCTTTTTAAAAACCGCTTTTTTATGAAGAATATACAAATGGTTATCGCCACAGTTATTGGCGTGTTGATAATACATAGCACATCAGCCCAGCCCAAGCAAAAAATAAATATAGAACAAGCAACAATTTTTCTACATGGAGCTGAACTTACTAGTTCTGCAAAAGTGAATATTCCACAAGGTGAAAGTGAAGTGATCTTTACCAATATTGCAGGTAGTGTGAATCAGCCCAGCATCAATGTAGTATCTGATAAAGATATTGTAGTACAGTCCACTATTTTTCAAAGCAGCACCAGCACAGACGATAACATGTCACCCATGGCGAAAGCGCTCCAGGATAGCATCAATAGAATAAAAGAAGAAATTGCATTGACAGGCAACCATGTTACTTCTATTGATGCACAGTTAAACGTACTTGACAAGCATAATGATGAAAATGATGAGAAAACAACAAAAATGTCAATAGCAGATATTCAGCATTTGATGGATATTATCGACAAAAAAATGGAGAAGTTATTAGATGAAAAACATAGACTGGAAGCAAAAATTGCAAAATGTAATTCAGCAATAGCTAGGATACAAGATGAATTGAATAAGGAATTGCAAAAAAATTATCAGCCCGGAGGGCAATTATTGGTAAAGTTCTATGCTAAGGAAGCAGTGTCATCTAATATTATAATCAGTTATGTAGTTCCCAATGCAGGCTGGAATCCTTCTTACGATCTGAGGGTAGAACAGGCAGGTGACCCTATACAGCTTTTTTATAAAGCCAACGTATTTCAGAACAGCGGTGTAAAATGGGACAAAGTGCGAGTTGTATTATCAACTGGTAACCCGAATGAAAATGCGGAAGCACCTGAATTAAAACCATGGCACCTGGCTTTTTATAATCCGCAGCCAGCAGTGACGGCGTATAGAACTCCATTAGTGCGCCAGGAAAATTCATCTGCTGCGATGATGAGTATTGACGCCGCTCCTAACGGATATATTTCAGAGAAAAAACTGAAAGCAGGTCATGCTTCAGGCAATCAATATATTGTTGATGGTGTTGCGGTTGAAACAAAACCCACTACCATAGATCAATATGTTATTACAGACAATTCCGGCATCAATTCCACCTTTGATATAGATATTCCGTATTCTATTCCATCTGATGGGCAGCAGCACGTAGTGTCTGTAAAAACGTATCAGTTACCGGCCACTTATCGCTATTATGCAGTACCTAAATTGGATAAAGATGCTTTTCTGCAGGCCCAGGTCACCAATTGGGAGAATATGAATTTGCTGCCAGCTAAAACAAGCATTTTCTTTGAAGGTACTTATGTTGGCCAGGGAGAGCTGAAACTACAGCAGATTAATGATACGATGACTTTGTCATTAGGCAGGGACAAAAAGGTGATGATAAAACGTGAAATAGATAATGAACTGAAAAGTAGGAAAGTACTAAATAACAATGCAAAAGAAACTGTGGCCTACGCCATAAATATTCGTAACACACACAAGAAACCTATTGACGTGGTTATATTAGACCAGATGCCAGTAAGTCATGATAATGACATAATTGTGGAGGACCAGGTACGTGAGGGTGCTTCTTATAACGAAAGCACAGGTGAGGTGAAATGGGCATTGCATATGGATGCAAATGAATCTAAAAAGCTATTGCTCGGTTATACCGTAAAATATCCAAAACAAAAAGTAGTAAGTAATCTTTAGAAAAGATAAGCTGCTTTTTCCAGGCTTTCTGGTTTGCCCACATCTATAAAGATATTGCCGCTATGGTCATATCCTTTTACGATGTGGGTTTTTGCAAGGTGCAGGTACCAGTTCACTATAGAGAATGCGCCATGAAAGGGGCAATCATTGAAAATAGAGGCACTGAGCACTTGGATCCCACTGAAAGCAAAAGGCTGCATCCAGCTCACTTCCCTGCTTATGCGTTGTTCATTTGTATTATTATTTGCCCAGCCACATAGATTCATGTGTTCATCAAACAGAAACTGCCTGGACGAGTCTCGTTTCATTACAGCAAGAGTTGCTATTGTATCACTTGCCTCATGGGTCCCCATCATTTTTTCCAGGTCCAGGTTAGTTAGTACGTCCACATTCAGTACCACAAAATTCTGCTCATGCTCAAAAAACCATGCGGCTTTTTTTAGGCCACCACCTGTGTCAAGTAGTTCATTCCGTTCGTCAGATATGGCTATCCGGCTGTCGAAATCATCATTTTTCAATAATTTATCTTCTATTTGTTCGGCAAAATGGTGCACATTGATCACAACATCATATATGCCATAGCGCTGCAAATACCTGATACAAAGCTCCAGCAGGGTGGTACTATTCACCTCCGCAAGTGCCTTGGGATGATAGTTGGTAAATGGCTTCAGCCTTGTTCCCATTCCTGCAGCAAATATCATAGCTTTCATAAGGTGAAGTTATATAATTTGCTGCTTGCTACTAATGATATATAGGTCATTAGCATATTTTCAATTTCTTGTTAAATTGTCGATTTGTCCATTACCTTTGCGCAAATTTTATATATTTTATGTCATTATTGGTAGTAGGCACTATGGCCTTCGATGCGCTTGAAACTCCATTTGGAAAGGTTGACAAGATAATAGGCGGTTCCGGCATTTATTTGGCCTGGGCTGCATCTAATTTTAGTAAGTCCATTAATCAGATATCTATTATTGGTGGTGATTTTCCTAAAGAAGAAATGACACAGCTTGAAGAAAGAGGTGTGTCTTTTGAAGGCGTGGAAGTGGTACCGGATGGCAAGAGTTTTTTCTGGAGTGGCCGCTACCATATGGACATGAATACACGGGATACTTTGGTAACTGAGTTGAATGTATTAGCTCGATTTGATCCTAAAGTGCCTGAAAGCTACCAGGATTGTGAATTCCTTATGTTGGGCAACCTTGCCCCTGCAGTGCAGATCAGCGTCATCAACCAATTGAAAAATCGCCCTAAGCTTATAGTAATGGATACTATGAATTACTGGATGGCCTCAGCAGCAGAAGATCTTGCAAAAGTGTTGAAAATGGTAGATGTGTTGATGGTAAATGATTCTGAAGCAAGAGAACTAAGCGGTGAACATTCATTAGTAAAGGCTGCTGCTAAGATACAAGGCATGGGCCCTAAATATCTTATAATAAAGAAGGGGGAACATGGAGCGCTGCTGTTCCATGACAAAAATGTTTTTTATGCTCCTGCCTTGCCACTTGAAGATGTTTTTGACCCTACAGGTGCAGGCGATACTTTTGCTGGTGGTTTTATAGGCCATATTGCCCGTACCAGGGATATTTCTTTCAATAACATGAAGACGGCCATAATTGTAGGTTCAGCAATGGCATCATTCTGCGTAGAAAAATTTGGACCTAGCCGTCTTAAAGAAATCAGCAAAGAAGATATAGAAGGCCGTATAGAAGAGTTTGTAGAACTCGTTGAGTTTGATATAAGTCTGGTATAGGCACTATTTATTTATATTCTTTTCACAAAAAATTATAAGAATTATACTCTATATGGTTCTATAAATCACTAAACTTGTGAAAAGGATTTAAGCAATATGGAGCCTGTTTCAGAAGCTACTACGATAAACTCAGTTGAGTCTATACAACACTTAATAAGTCAGGTAGAAAAAGTGATACGCGGTAAAAGGCCGCAGATAGAAAAGGTGGTTACCTGCCTTTTGGCAGGCGGTCATATCCTAATGGAGGATAATCCGGGCACTGGTAAAACTGTTTTAGCCCGTACCTTGGCACAATGTGTTAGTGGAGAATTAGAAGGACAGCATGTTGTTTTCAAGAGAATACAATTTACTCCCGACCTCCTGCCTATGGACCTGATAGGCACACACATTTTCGATGATCGTACCAAAGAATTTATTTTCAAAAAAGGACCCTTGTTCTGTAATGTATTGCTGGCCGATGAAATAAACCGTGCGTCGCCAAAAGTGCAGAGTGCCTTATTAGAAGCAATGGCAGAACATCAGGTAACGGTTGGTGAAACAACGTTAAAACTGGAGCGCCTTTTTTTTACTATAGCCACTCAGAACCCGATTGAAATGGAAGGCACTTACCCCCTGCCTGCTGCACAGCTTGACCGTTTCTTTATGAAGATACAGTTTGGCTATGTAGATGAAGAGACGGAAATGAATATCTATAGAGAGTACCTTGATATAGCACAAAACCTTGTAGAACTGCAACAAGTGTTGAGCATGCAGCAGCTTTTACATCTGCAGGAGCAAGCTGCGCAAGTATATGTTCATGAAGAAATAGTACGTGCCGTGAGCAATATTGTACGCAATACACGCAATCATCCCGATATATCATTAGGCACTTCCACGCGTAGCGGTATTGCGTTCCTTAAATGCCTGCGTGCTTATGCTATGGTTAAAGGCCGCAGTTTTGTTATTGAAGATGATGTAAAAGACATAGCAAAGGCCGTGCTGGAGCACAGGCTCATTTACCGCAATAAAGATGGCAAGTTGAAAGCATTGGACGGCATTATTAATAAAGAAGCTGAGCGTCTTGCCAAATTAAAACTGTATTGATCACACTTTGCTTTTTATAGCCGCAGATATTTATCCTGTATATACAATTGATTGCAAGAAAATACATACTGCTCTGTTTAGCTTGTTTGCAGCTTATTATTGGCTGTAATGAAAAGATATTTGCCCAAAGTCAGCAGCAACAGCAAAGACCTGTTATACAGGTGCAATTGCCACACCCACCCGAAAAAATGGCACAGCGTTATGAAGTAGACGCCAAGCGTATGGGTGTTGATATGAATAGTGAAGATGTGCTGCCGCGTTCCCGTGAATTCAAGCGTGTAGACAGCACCTATTATGTTGGGTGGATGTTTGAAGGGATTTATAAGTATAACCACGCAGCAGATTATTTAGGTTTTAAAAATGCTATTGTGCCACTGGAGCGTGCTATGAGCCTTACAGAGCATGACTATAGGAAAGCTTTGGCTACGAGAACGGATGATGCTATGAAGTTTTTGCCCGTATATAAAATACAAATCGACTATACCCAATGTGCATTACTGCTCATGAACTGTTATAGTAATACAGACCAGCCCGACAAAGTAATGTCATTAATGCGGCGTGCCCTTCGCTGGAACTTCCAGAGAGATTGGTATCTGGATGCATATAATTATATGGCATGGACAGTGCATCGTAACAGGTTCTATACCAGCGAAAAATATCCTTTCTTAAAAAACTCTATTGCACAGAATGAACAGCTTGCTAACAGTTACCTGGATTCAGGCTTAGTACGTATAGACAAAAATAGGGCTATCAACGCTCATTTCTTTCCACCGGGTTATGAAAAGACAGATAAAATGGCAGTATATCATTACAAGACCATCCTATATAGCTATGCACTTAACATAGATTCTTCTGAATACTATTATAATCTTATGCGCAATAGTGGCATATTTCCGCACAATAATTATGCCACTTTCCGTTCCATTTGTGGCGACTTTCGCACAGCAGAAAGCGAATATAAAAAAGCAATACTGCAAGATGCCGGTGACAAGAGGCTAAAAGAGTGGGCCTATTATTCTTCTATCCTGGATATATACAAAGCACTTCCAAAAACTGGTATCGGGCAGATGTCTGACATGATAAAAGCTGCTGGCTCCACTCCTGGCTTTGGTTGGTACAATATTGCGCTGGCACGTTGCCTGCTTTATGATGGGCAAATTCAGGAGTCTCAGAAATATGTGGAAAAAGCAGCCGGGTTTAAAGAATTGCATATTGGTACCACATTAGGGCAAAGCCATTACGATTTCAGTGTACAATTGCTGAAGCTGGTGAATAAGCAATCTGAATGGTATATGAAGAAATTTGAGCATCGCAATTGGTGGTACAACCCTTGGGTATTAGCAGATATGGGTCAATTGCTGAGTGAGAAATATTTGCAGCAATTCCTTATTATCAACCAGTTTGCTCAAAACCCGGAGCGGGACAAGGTGATCTACAAACTGTTTTCAACCGAGAGCACTGTTAGCTGGGACGAAATATGGTTCCTTATTAAAGATTTCAGCAGCAATTTCTTTCTTGATAGGTTTCAGGGAGAAGTACAGGCAGACAATCGGAAATTTGTACACAAGTATTTTGAATATTTTGTTGCACGTCTTAACATGAAAGAAGGAAAATATGATGAGGCGAGACGCCTGCTTGATGCTATCTTGAAAGACCCTGCTTTTGATGTACAATATGAAGAATTATTCCTTGCGCGTGTTTTCCAGGCCAAAGCTGAATGTGCCGAACATGATAAAGACCATAGTGAGCTGAATGAAATGATATATAGCATATATAAAATCTACCCTCAATTACTTCCTTTTACAGGTCTTGAACCAAATCTCAGTCTCCATGTCAGTGGGAATATTGACGGGGATGTACTTGACCGTCTTAAAGCATGCAATATCAATTGGGTTGAAAATAGTTCTGTGTCAGCGCCTGGTGCTTATATTATATTTGGCAGTACCAATGGCCGAAAAAACATACAATACTATGTGCTTGATAAAAGCGGTAATTATATAGTGCAGCGGCAATCTTTTGGGTACAAAAAGGCAGAAGATGCCGGGATAGAACTTGCCTATAGGCTTTTCAATATTGGTGGCAAAGAACCCGCTAAAGATGATGAAAAGAAGAAATAGCATTGTATAAAACAATTTATTCTATTAGTTTTAGGGTCTTTTTATATATTTTCTCATAGGATAAGGCCCATATATGTTTGTAGCTTCTTTATACAATCTCAAAGGTGGTGTAGGTAAGACCGCATCAAGTGTCAATTTCGCGTATATGGCTGCCAAGGATGGTTTTAAGGTGCTGCTATGGGACCTCGATCCGCAGGGAGCTACCAGTTATTACTATAATGTACAGCCTAAAACTAAAGGAAGCATCAAGAAAATAATAGGAAACGAGCTGAATATTATAGATGCTGTGATGCAGACAGACTACGAAAATCTTGACCTTATCCCTGCAGATATTTCAGCCCGAAAATTAGACTTGCTTCTTGAAGAAAATAATGCATCTAAAAAACATTTAAGGAATCTGCTGAAGAACGTCGATAACTATGATTTTGTTTTTATAGACTGTCCACCTGGTTTTTCTGTTCTAGCAGATAATATATTCTATGCATCAGATGCCATATTCATGCCGGTTATACCTACTACTTTGTCCGTACGCACTTATGAAATAGTAAAAACGTATTTCGAAGAAAAAAGCGGCATCGATAAACTGATGTGCTTCTTTACGATGGTGGACGTGCGCAAGAATATGCATAACGATGTGATGCAGGAACTGCTGAAAGACAAATGTTTTTTTGAATATTACATACCAAACTTATCCGACATTGAAAAAATGGGAATCCGCCATGCACCGGTAGAAGCATTTGCTCCATCCAGCTATGCTACAGCATGCTACCGTGCCCTCTGGAACGAGATAAAGGAAGGGGTTTTAGATTAATTCAGCTTAGATATACCTTCCGTTTTTGGGCTTTACAATTTTTGTGCAAATAAAAATAATACTGAAAAACCACCACCAGCCTATGAGAAAGGCGCCAGCTATCACACCCAATAACGCAAATATATTGTTGGTGTAGAACAGGCTTATTAGATTAATAACAAAAAATAACAGCAGAACAGAGTATACTACTCCCACTTTTTTATAACCCAGGTAAAAAGCCGGAATATTACTCCAGCCAAGGAATATAGCTAATATTACAGCGAGACTGTGTTTTTTATCGCCACTTTTTTCATTTATCTGTTTTAAGAAGTTAAAGTGAATTCCACATTTTTTGATTGCTTGTTTTACAATATTTGTTTCATCCTTGTTAAATATGAATGATGAAATGCTTTTCATATCACAGCTATGATATGATAGCTGGCTTTCTTTTATATTTTTGATGCTGAATGCAGCTTCTGTTGCTTGTGACCATAGCATTATTATAACAATAAATCCGGTCATTCGGAATAAGGCCTTCATAAAATGAGATTTGATAGAAATAGATGCTCAAGGTATATTCTTATAAACGTAAGCACTGTTATTTTATTTTATGCTATCGGGTGTTCATTCTCTTGTACAGCGCAGGCACATTATTATGACCTTAGCGGCATTATAACTGTAAATGGTCTTAACAATCTGTCATATAAAATGGTCTTTAGCGTCACAGCGGGTACTATAAAAGGTTATTCGCTAACAAATATTGGCCGTAAAGATGAGGCGAAGGCTATTATACAAGGGCATATAGACAAAGAGAAACAAAGCATAACTTTTGATGAAACCGGGATAATTCATTCTGCCAGTAATGATGATTCGGATATCATATGTATGGTCCATGCAAAATTAAAGTACAAAAAGGGGCCTAAAGGAATGATGTTTGTTGGCACGTTTAAAGGCAGGGATTTTAATAGCGGAAAGGATTGTGCCACAGGTGATATCGTTATGTTGAGTACAGATGCTCTAAATCAGTTATTTAAACCTTTAATGAAAAAAGACAGCAGTGATTGTCCTACATGTGATACTGCCAGGCTAGGCAATAGTACTCTGGACCAATTATTGGGGTCAAGCTTGAGCAACAATACATCTCACAGCAATGAAGAACATAGTTATAGCTCTGCAAAGCAGGAAACGAAACTTGATACATTTACGGCTGTAGACGAAATCACAGCCGGAATACAAACTGTTTATGATTGGCTGAGCGATACTGTAATTATTGATATTTGGGACGGGGGAAGTATTGATTATGATATGGTAACTATTGTATACAATACAGATACACTTCTGAAAAACTATACACTAAAAGCACAGAAAAAAAGGCTAAAAGCAATTGTAAGGACTATTGGGGAAGATGATCTGCTTACTATAATAGCAGAAAATGAGGGTAATGAGCCTCCTAATACTGCCGATCTCACCCTTATTGACGGAGATAAGAAATATAACATTGAGGCACACAATAATACTGGTCAGAAAGCAGTCATCAGGATAAGGAAAAAGAGGTGATTACATCTGTTACCTGCACCTCATATTATATAAATATTTTAAATGCCAACCTTTGCTTTATTAATCCCGTCTTTCAGATACTCATTCATATATCTATCCTGCAATGCTGAAAAAATGGATACTCATATGCCTTATTAGTTCTATTCTCTTTAGCTCATGCAGAGTAGAAACGCTGCCCCATTGGTATTATAGTCACGGATCTTATACCTTTCCGGTCTCAAAAGAATATCATCGTTACAAACACTGGCATGGCGGTAGGGAGCTCTATCATTATTACCGTCAATAAAAACTTGACAATGGTTTTTTAATACTTTTGCTGCGTTTAACTTACTTCAGCATTATGGAGCTTATACTTTCGCATGATATACCGGTTTTGCCCCATCGCATATCTTATACAGATTCTGTTATGCTTATTGGGTCTTGTTTTACCGAACATATATCAGACAGGCTCCTAAAATATAAATTACACATATTACCCAATCCACACGGTATTCTTTTTAATCCATTAAGTGTAGCACAGAGCCTGAACAGTTATTTAGATAACAAGCAATATACTGGTGATGACCTCTTTTACCTGAATGAGTTATGGAATTCATGGGACCACCATACCCGCTTTTCACATATCAGCAAACAGAGTGCATTAGAATTGATAAATTCATCACAGGAGAATGCATCTGTTTTTATTAATAAGGCTGGGTGGCTTATTATTACTTTAGGCTCAGCATTCCAATATTATCTTATTAATGGTAATAGGCCTGTTGGCAACAATCACAGAGCGCAGGCACAATGGTTCGAAAAAAGACTATTAGGAATTGATGAAATAGTAAATGCTTTAGATAAGACGCTTCAAAAACTGTTTTCTCACAATCGTGGTATAAAGGTTATGTTCACTATAAGTCCAGTAAGGCATATTCGTGACGGGGTAGTAGACAATAACCGTAGCAAAGCACGTCTTATTGAGGCTGTACATGCCTTATGCTCAAATTTCAACCAGGTATATTATTTCCCTGCCTATGAACTGGTAATAGATATACTCCGCGACTACCGATTTTATGATATTGATTTTGTGCATCCTAACTACCTGGCCACACAATATGTTTGGGAGCAGTTTGTTGCTACATGTATGGAGCCAGGTGCACAAAAGATCATAGAACAGGTACATGATATTGTAAATGCGCGCGCGCACAGGCCGCGATTCCCGGATACAGAAGCACACAAAATGTTTAAGGCTGATTTTTTCAAACGTTCGCAGGCTCTTAAAGAAAAATTCCCCTTCCTTGACTTGGAAGAGGAATTAAGATATTTTGCGGAACAATAAATGAATTAGTTGTTCACCAGTTCAACCTTCGTTCTTGAAAAAACATTCACTGGTGTTTGGTCTTCAGGTTCGCTCACTACAGTTACTTCATGCACCATAGTACATTTGCCGTTGAATTCAGCTTCAGGCTCTATGTCTAGTTTTCCAACTGACAAATTTCCGTTTATTGAACATTTGGATTTCAGGCACAATACATCTTTGGCGGTAATATTGCCGGTTACAGCACCAAAGATGTCAGCGTTCTGCGCATGCAGGTCACCCTCAATTGATCCTGAAGGACCTAATACAACTTTTGCTTTACAATATACATTGCCATAGATCTTGCCATCTATACGCATATCATGTTCTGCTTCTACATCTCCGCTGATGCGCATACTACTGGAAATTGTACCAATGGAATCTGCAGGAAAGAAACCGTACTTGCTTTCGCTTTTTGTTTTGTTTCTAAACATATATAATATGTTTTATATGAACAATTGCTTGGGTTGTCAAATTAAAATAAAAACACCAAATATCATAGTTTTTTCAACAAAAAATTGATTATTAGAATGATAGAAATGTTAAAATTAATTATTTAATAACAAAAGCATTCTAATTCATTCATTTTCAGGAAAATACTTCTAAAATTGTTGCCGTATAAAACCTCCTGCCCCATGCTTTAAATCATATACCTTTGCACCTCATTTTCACAATGCATGGATCGTAATTCAATTATAGGCTTCGCCCTGATTGTAGTTTTAGTTGTAACATATGTGCTTTATACGCGGCAACAGGAATCACAGTATAATGAACAAAAAAAAGCAGAATCTATAGCCTATGCTAAGGCACATCCCGTACCTGTTGCAGATTTAAGTAAGCAAGCTCAAAAACCTTCGTCTGTTGCTCATACAGATTCGTTGAATGACTCAATAAGAAGGGCTATGCCTCCGGCATATAATGGTAAAGCAGAAATATTAAAGGCTGAAAATAAAAAGCTCGCTCTTGAGTTCAGTACCAAAGGGGCATATCCTGTTAGTGCGGAGATCAAAGCATATAAGACATACTGGCAAACTCCCTTATACATGTTTAAGGGACAAGGCAATATGCTAAGCGCTATTCTGCCGGTAAATAATGGTTCGGTATCCACCGCTGATCTTTACTTTACACCATCAGTACAGGACGAACCTGATGGTGGCAAAATAATAGATTTTACAGCTGATCTTGGTTCTGGCAAAAAAGTAGACATTATATATACTTTGCCTGCAGACGACTACATGATACAGTGCAATATCCACCTGGCAGGTATGCCGGCAAGTTCTTTAAATCTTAATTGGGAAACCATAGCGCTGCATACTGAAAAGGATATTAATAATGAACGTCTGAACAGCCAGGTATATTACCACTTCAACAATGATGACAATGATTACTATACTATAAGAGGGGATGACACCAAAAACCTTTCAGATATCCGTTGGATGGGTTTCAGAAAACAGTACTTCAGCACTATTTTATATGCCAAAGATGGTTTCAGCAAAGTGAATATTACTTCTTCTACTGCAATGAAGGATACTAATCTTGCGGCTAAGAATGCAGAACTGTTTGAAGTAGCTATGAAACCAGGCAACGATGAAACTGTAGCGCTTAACTGGTATATAGGCCCCAACGATTATAAAACATATACCAAATATAAATTGGGCTTTGATGAAATGGTTCCATTAGGATATGGTATTATGGCATTTGTAAAGTACGTGAACAAGTTCTTACTGATTCCTATATTCTATTTTCTGAGCAGTTTTATTACCAACTATGGTATTATTATCATGCTTATGACACTCTTTATCCGTATCATACTTTCTTTCTTTACATACAAAAGCTACTTGTCAGCAGCAAAAATGAGGGTGCTGAAACCGGAGATAGATGCATTACGTGCCCAGTATAGTGATGATCAGCAGAAATTTGGAATGGAACAGATGAAGCTTTACCGTAGTGCAGGTGTAAATCCATTAGGAGGCTGTCTGCCCACATTATTCCAAATACCTATTTTGTTTGCCTTGTATTACATGTTCCCATCGCTTACAGAATTCCGCCAGAAGCAATTCTTATGGGCACACGATCTCTCTACTTATGATAGTATCCTTGATTTTCATTTCAATATACCTTTTTATGGAGATCACGTAAGTTTATTCACCTTGCTCATGACAGGTACTAGCCTTTGGCTGGCTTTGTATAATAAGAATATGACCACCCAGGACCCCAATAATCCCGCATTGAAATACATGCCCTTCATATTCCCTTTCCTGCTTTTGGGCGTGTTCAATAAAATGGCTGCGGCTCTTACATTCTACTATGCTTTTTCAAATGTCATCAGTATTGCCATGCAGTTCCTGATTCAAAAATATTTCATCGACGAAAAAGCTATTCATGCTAAAATGCAGGAAAATAAAACTAAACCTGCTACGCCATCTAAATGGGCACAAAAGCTTGAGGAGATACAAAAGGCTCAACAGCAGAAGACAAAGCAGCTTCCGCCAAAGAAATAATAATATTTTATAAGGCAGTAGTTCTTAATGTGAGATAAAAAAATCAATTGCATGCATTCTCTTGTCATATTCGCATCAGGTACAGGTACTAATACAAGGGCTATTATAGATCATTTCAAAAAAACGGGTATTGCCAAGGTTTCATTGATCGTGAGCAATAAAGCAGATGCAGGGGTATTGAATATAGCTATACAGGAAGAAATTCCTTTTCTTGTAATAGACAGAAAAACGATTCACGAAACATTGCTGATAGATCAGTTACAGTCATATCAGCCATCGTTAATTATACTTGCAGGCTTTTTATGGCAGTTACCAGCCTCAATTATTCATTCTTTCCTGGGCAGGATCATTAATATTCATCCGGCCCTATTACCCCACTTTGGTGGCAAAGGCATGTATGGAGATCGCGTGCATACTGCAGTATTGGCATCTGGAAGGCCGGAATCCGGAATTACTATACACTTTGTAAATGAGAATTATGACGAAGGGCAGATTATTTTGCAGGCCCACTGTGAAGTGCTGGAGAATGATACCGTCCTAAGCCTTGCACAGCGTATTCATCACTTAGAGCATTTCTATTTTCCACAAGTTATAGAGTTTTTGCTTTCAGCATAGTTTTTGCTATAGCTATAAAAGCTATTGTGTACTTAATTCCGGATTTTGTGTAGGTTTGATTTGCATAGCTTTCTTATGGAACCAATAAAATTACCTTTTTTTGCCAGGCTAGCTCTTATTCTGCTTGCAATAACACTAACCATGCTTTTCCTTATCATGGGCAGAACGGTTTTTGTGCCGCTCGTGTTTGCATTGTTTTTCTCCATACTCTTATACCCCCTTAACAAAATACTAGAGCGGAGAATGCATTTAGGGCGTATGCTCGCGGCGCTTTTTACAGTTCTTATTTTTATTACTTGCCTTTCACTATTCATTTACTTTTTCACCAATCAGATCGCATCCTTTGCTGCAGACTATCCCGAACTGAAAAAGAGGATAGTAGGCATGATAGGTGACCTGCAGCAATGGTTTAGTAAGGAGTTTCATGTCAATGTCAGGCAACAGACAGATTATATCAACAAATCCACCGCAGGTATTATTGGTACCCTTGCAAATTCGGTAAGTGATATTTTTCTTTCTTTTGCTAGCTTTTCCATATGGCTGGTTTTCATGTTCTTCTATATTTTCTTTATATTATTTTACCGTAAGCTTTTGTTGCGGTTTGTACTGAGCCTTTTTCAAGATCACCACGGTCCTAAAGTATACGAGGTAGTCACAGAAACGCGCACTATGGTATATAGTTATATTTTAGGCTTGCTTATAGAGATGGTGATCGTGGGGACTATCAATTGTACGATTTTTTCCATTATGGGCATCAAATATGCATTATTCCTCGGCGTGCTGGCAGCGGTTTTTAATATTATACCCTATATAGGCATTTATAGTGCCACAGTTTTGGTTATGCTTGTTACAGTTGCCAATAGTACGGGTTCACATGCATTGTGGGCAGGTTTCGCATTATTAATGGTTCATTTTGTAGATGCCAATATCATGATGCCTCGTATTGTCGGTGCAAGGGTAAAGATGAATGCATTTATCACTATCATAGCTGTTATTCTTGGCAATTTTACCTGGGGTATCGCGGGCATGTTTCTCTTTATCCCCATTACTGGCATTCTGAAAATAGTAAGCGAGCGGGTAGATGGTATGCAGCCATGGGCTATATTAATTGGTGATGATGCAAAAGAAGAAAAAGTAAAAAAGAAAGCGGGTTAGAAATTCGTTCTTTATTTCTTTATTAAGAATGCCCTTGATCTTCATGTGCCAGTTCATTTGATTCGATAGCAATTACCACCTTATCTATAATACTAACTAATTTTTCCACCAAAGGGCTCAGTTGACGCTCTAAATCTCCTTCTGCAGCCAGGCGCACTATTTTGATAATATC
>Ga0207065_1106_pt1 | contig 19524 bp, 18 predicted proteins | sample Alteio_BWMinCont_27_FD_153492 | JGI IMG/M metagenome (GOLD analysis project Ga0207065, IMG submission 153492) | Enriched cells from forest soil in Barre Woods Harvard Forest LTER site, Petersham, Massachusetts, United States -... | ecosystem: Environmental > Terrestrial > Soil > Temperate forest >...
GAATATGTATCCGACTGTGTTATCCTGCTTGATTTCCGGGTAATTGACCAGATTGCAACGCGCCGGCTCAGAATCGTGACCCCTTTGACCAAAAAACTGAATGCCCATCAGAGTCTTGCCACAACCCGCACTTCCACAGATCAGGGTTGAACGACCTTTTGGAAATCCGCCACCGGTGATTTCATCCAAACCTTCGATACCGCTTTTGGATTTGGGAAATTCAGTATTTTTTTCTCCAACCATGAAAATATTTATTATACTTTAAATGTATTCAATTATTCGTTTCACGCATTTCAGTAAAGCAGGGAATTATCGTGGAATTTTTTACACATGCAACACTAAACATGAATCTGAAAGCAATCTTGTAGACTGCGCATCATGTTTGCAGGAAAGCCTCTGAAAGTTAGGCAGAAAAATTTTTATGTCTGTCCTTTATAATCTAACTATGCAGAACCGGGAATATCAAATATTTAGACTTATAAAATGGTAGAAACTCAAAAATATTCGCCCGTTGATTTTAATGAAATCAAATTAGAGGAAGAAACAATCCGGAAACTTCATTTTCAATTCCTCCCTGCATATGCTCTGTATCTTCTGGAATACAAATTAGCAAATCTTTCGGAAGATCAGGTAGAATTGTTCAGTGAATTTAAACCACCTGTCCTTAGTTTCTTTCACAATTTTAAGAGGGAAGAACTGATGCGTATTGGACAGCAGGGTATTGAAAAAATGTTGTCTTCCATCAGCCAGAATAAGACTGCCGGTTATATTGAGAATTCCTTAATGGAATGGCTGAATAACCAATTACCCCAGATTTCCAGGAACCAGATTGAAGTGGAAGATATCACACTAATCAGCCTGATCAGAAGAAGGCTCTTTGGAAAATATATTTCATCCTATACTACAGATATGGATTCAGCTGTGCAAATTCTAAATGAAGTGGATGACTTCACCACAATTGCTGAGACCATTTCAATTAAATATTTACTTTCTATTCAACAGGATCTCATTGAACAAACCCAGAAATTAGCGAAAATAGGGAGCTGGGTATGGGACCTAAAGAAAAATATCCTGACCTGGTCCAAAGAATTATACCGGATCTACGAATTGGAAAATGTGAATATTGCAGAGCTGGATTTGGCTTCTTTTAACCATCCGGATGATGCAGCCATGGTCAGAGAAAAAATGGAAATTTCCAGGTATTTAAAAATACCCCATGATTTCTTTTATCGGATTATTCTTAGAGATGGCAGGACAAAGACGCTGCATGCAAAGGGCCAGATTATTTCAAATGCCGGAGGGGAAGTAGAAATCATGTTCGGTACCCTGCAGGATTTTACAGAACAAAAAAGAGTGGAAAATCAGCTGGAAGAAAACCAGCATTTCATACAAAAGATCAGCGACCTGACCCCTTCTCTTATTACAGTATATAATATACGCACCGGTGAATATCTTTTCATAAACCAGGCATTAGAATTACTGCTGGGCTATGATCGGGAGACAGCTCTGAAAAAAGGAGTTTCTTTTTTTATGGAAATCATACATCCGGAAGACCTTGATCGCATCCTAAATGAAAATGAAGCAGCTTTGAACGAAGCCAATCAGGCGGTAACAGATAAAAGAGAAAATATCAAAGAATTCAGATATCGTATGCGCCATAAGAACCAGGAATACCGCTGGTTCAGTACTTATGGATCGGTATTCGAAAGGGACGATGAAAATCAGGTGGTTAAGGTGATCAACATTTCATTTGATATTTCAGATCAGGTAAAAACCAATATCCTGTTGGAAGAAAAGAATCGTGAAGTCAGGAACCAGGAAGAAATGTATTTCCGGATGATCAATGAAGTAGAGGATTACGCTATTCTGCGTCTCAGCCGGGAAGGAATTATTGAAAATTGGAACAACGGAGCGAAAAAAATTAAAGGGTATAATGCAGACGAAATTATAGGTAAACATTTCCGGATCTTTTACTCCATGGAAGATCAGGAAAATCATCTTCCGGAATTCCTCATCCAAAAAGCCAAAGAGCAGGGAAAAGCATTGCATGAAGGCTGGAGAGTGAGAAAAGACAGAACTAAGTTCTGGGGTAGTATATTAATAACTGCGCTACATGATGAACGTGGTCAGGTAGTGGGCTTTTCAAAAGTTACCCGCGACTTAACCCAAATGAAAATATCTGAGGAAAAATTATTAAGATATACTGAAAATATTGAAAAAAGCAACAGGGAACTGGAAGAAAAAAATAAACAGCTGGAGTCCTTTAACTATATAGCAAGTCATGATTTACAGGAACCGATCCGTAAAATTAAAACCTTCATCAGCCGGTTGAGGGAAGATGAATCATTGGCGCTTAATGCACAGACTGCCATATCAAAAATTGAAAAAGCCTGTATCAGGATGCAGGATCTTGTCAACGGACTACTTTTGTATTGTCAGGCCGATCATCAGGATTACAAAGAAATCATTTCTTTGAACAGTCTGCTGCTTGATGTTATTTCAGAATTCAACGAACAAACCGAACTAAAGGAAATATTAATTGAAAAAGCAGACCTGCCGTCCCTCAATATTAATAAACTACAATTCAGGCAGGTTTTTTACAATATTATATCCAATTCTATAAAATATAAAAAAGAAAATGTCCCCTTGAGATTAGACATACATTATTGCCTCGAAAATTCCTATCATGTCATTTCATTCCAGGATAATGGTATTGGGTTTGACCAGGCATACGCTGACAAAATATTCGGTCTTTTTCTGAGATTACATGACAATTCAACTTATGCAGGCACGGGCCTTGGCCTGGCAATATGTAAAAAAATTGTGGAGATTCACGGAGGTAAAATCACTGCTTCCGGCTCCCTGGGAAATGGTGCCCGGATAGAACTGAATTTACCGGTCGAATAGGTAAATAAAAAGGGGCGGGAAATATTTTCCAACAAATGGAGAATATCTTACCAACTCTTCTCAAATCAGGTTTCAGAATAAAAACTCCTGGCATTTTTAATCATTCATTCAGGAGAAGAATGTATAAGGATTCCATCAAACAGGTCCAGAAATAAGAGTGGTATTTGCCCTGTGGATCCAGCGCCGGTTCCAAGACGATCCATCCATTTTTTCTGACCTCTTTAAAATTATGCACTAAACCGAATTTATCCTGCAGACCAGGATCCGAAATGTTTACTTTATAGTAAGGCATTACACCGGGTGGTTCGAAATATTCTACTTCCGCTTCATAGCTCTTGTCCATAAAAATAAATGGAACTTCCGTTTTCGTCATAAAAATTACATTTTGCGTTAGCAATGCAATTCTCTTGCCTGGTGGTCGTTTGGGTACTTTTTTCCTGCTGGTACCTTATGCTTTTCGCTAATGATATCCTGGGCAAAAGATCCAATGTACCAAATCCGTACAGCCAGTTAAAAAACGAACAGGTTTCCGGTATTAGCAACTTACTAATTAAATAATTACCAGGTTTTTAGAAAATGGCATAACATTCGTGGAAGAATTGCAAAACCCGAAAAATGAATTGGCTGACCTTCAGGCTAAATATTTGTCTCGCAATATTCGGACTGCATTCAAATGCCCAGTCTGTTCAATATAATCTTCAGCAAATGATACAGGAAAATAAAATAGCTACCGTTTCTGCTTATGAAACAAAAGTTCTACGGGGAGATAAACCGGGCGCGATTACAACCAGGGGTATTGTTTGGTTAAAGGGAATAGATTTTACTAAAGGAACGATTGATATTGACCTTCGCGGAAAAAACGAACAAGGGCAAAGTTTTCTGGGTATTGCTTTTAGTGGAAAAGACACGAATGACTATGAATGTCTCTATTTCAGGCCGTTTAATTTTAAAAACCGCGATCCCCTTCATCAGAAACATATGGTGCAATACATGAGCCTTCCCGATCATGACTGGCAGCAGCTGCGAAACAGCCAGCCCCTCGTTTTCGAGTATTCCGTTCATCCCATACCCGATCCGAATGACTGGTTTCATGCGACGATCGTGGTAAGTGAGGATAGCGTCCGGGTATATGTCAATCACGATGCTGAACCCAGCTTAAAAGTTAAAAGGTTTCGAAATCATGCAGGAGAAAAGATCGGGCTCTGGTCTAGTGCATTACCCGGGGATTTCGCCAACCTGGATATCAAACCCTGAACTTTTTTCTTCTGATTATTCCCGTTATTTACATCGATGAATTTGGCTTGATTTTACATCTGAAATTAACTTCAATCACCCCAGCCTGGAATTTTATTTCTTATTTATTTTCTCCTCAATCAATCTTCCTATTTCCGAAATCGTATCGTTTCTATTCCCTGTAAGATCCTTCCAGCCTTCCCCGTCCTTTACCAGGTGGCCGAAGAAAGTATAATTCAGCGTTACTGTATAGTACTGCTTATCTGCCGAAGGCCTGACCTGGGCCCTTAATAATCTGTGATCGTATGGAACGGTGAATTCAAAAGACTCAATATATTTTGATGATGAATTGAATTCATCCATCCATGTATCCTGTCTGTATCTGCCTGCCATATTGCTAAATTATTTAGTAAATATAAGATATAATTTAAATGCAATCCAAATAAAAATTAATACGATCAGGATAACAGAGAGGGCCAAACTTACGCCTGCTTTCTTATTTTTGCTTAATGACTATTGATCAGGCCAATAAAAAATTAATTTTAGCCCGAAAGAAAAGGGATAAGATAAATACTGAAATAATGGCCCTTCATGATTTCCTCATACAGAAAAAAAAGAATGCTATTTCAATCCTTGAAAAAAGGAATAAAGAAATCTATAATCTCTATTTAAGAAATAAATCCATCAAAGAAACCGCCAGGTGCTTTAAGTTATCTACCGACCGTATCCGCAATATTTGTCTCCACACGGAAAAGCAGCATAAAAAGGAAAAAATAATTGAAGCCTGGATTAACAGGAATTCAAAATAAAATTTCCTAACGATCGGAAGAAAATAGTCACCATTGGGAAATCAACACAATCCTAAGTTGGTATTTTTTCTATTTTTCCTTCGAGCTGTTCATTTATAAAGCAGATTAAAATCATGAAAATATTAGTTGCCGGTCCATACCGGTGCGGAACAAATGATGACCCCCTATTAATAAAAAATAATTTCAGAAAATTGGAGGCGGCGGCCCTTCGCCTTTTTCATTTAGGTCATATTCCGGTGATCGGCGAATGGATTGCATGGCCTGTTGCCGAGCTTAAAGGTTTGACAAATTCAGTTGCCGGTACTTATGAAGGAATGCTGTTTCCTGTAACTCTCTGTCATATTTCAAAATGTAATGCCGTACTCCGCCTCGACGGTGCATGTGAAAAAGCGGATAAAGATGTAAAATTTGCCAAAGAGATAGGGTTGAAAATATTTTACAGTTTAGAAGATATAGAAGAACCTGTAAGTTCCGATTTCATTCTTTGATAGGCACGCCACAACAAACAGAAAAAAAATGAATAGTAACTACTATTGCAGGGAGGATCTGCACTTAGTATGATCACTTGCTGTTCTTCGTGGTTTTAGGTCTGATTGACCGTAAAAACCTCATTGCTGTCACTTAAGTTATTAACAGATTGCAAAAGGCGCCATGATGGCTGGCAGTTATAAAAAATCTTTAGTATTTTAAGATGAGTTTAAAATCATTACCCAATGAAAAAGGAAATGAAAAGGTTATCTATTAAATACCTCGGAAAGAACTATGCGGTGAACACATTGAAAATACCGGAACGCGGAAAAATTATCTATGACTTAATAACTATAGTTGATCTGGAAACAAACAAACTGGCTTTTACTACTCAAAAATTAGATACCGTAATACTGAATTTACAAGACAGCATTCCGGAACTTTTGACCAACCTCATCAAAGACCTGCCGGGAGAACTCGTCGCTGCCATCAAAAATGGAATAATGAATGAATACCATGGTGAGGTTACTTAATATCCATGTAATCAAAATTCATATTTCCATTCGTAATAATGTGAAGGGTGAGCACATGAACACCTTTTTTCAGCGTTAAGGTTCCGATGGAATCTGTCTTGTTCCAGTGATGCCATTGACGCCATTGAATTGTATCCCTTGAATCGTGGGTCGAACTTATCTTCAACGGGCCCGTTGCATCTTTTCCGTCCACATCAAATGAAATGGTACCATCACCATTAGCTGTATAAAATAACTGAATCAGGTAACTACCCGGCTTATTCACTTTAATAGTGTAATTTATCCATTCCCCCGGCACTGTCCATCCTACATATAATTTATTCATATCACGTGGAACTTTATTATAGGGATTGTCATCGATATTATTGGATTTGGTATATGAAATATCAACCCCTTCTTTCATCCTGAATTCATTCAGATAAGTTCCGTTTGCCGGGTTAAGTCTGCCGCTTCCGTTATTAACAGAGTCTGAATCATGATAGGCAACTCCTTCTCCGCCCTCATTATAATATTCAAATTCAATCTTTCCGGGCACCTGCTGTATCTTGTTCTGCCAGGGCCTGCCACTATTTTTTGGGATTTTATGCCCGGAATTGCAGGAAAGTATAAGAAAAAGAATATAAACACAAAAAATATTCTTCATTCCTAAAATTATGCAGAATTAAACTGTTTCTGTTTATTGCTATCAGGTTAATAAAAAAAGAAGGCTCTGGAAAGAGCCTTCAAACGTTGCTAGTACTGTCTAAAAATATAAAGCGATATGGGTCAACTGCGTGGATGCAGCGTTCTAGCGATAATATACTGCAGTATAATGTGGTCGGCCATAAGGACCGCCGTATACCCTTTCACGAACTACGCAGGAACTAAAAGTTACAGCGAGAACCGCGAAAATTAAGATCAGCTTAAGTATTGTTTTCATGGTCTGTGTTTATAAATTAGAGTCTTTCCACAGACAAAGGTTTAATCAGAATCGCCGGATATTTATTATTAACATACGGATAACCGATAACAGAAAATTTATTTAAATAGTTTATCCAAATAGTTATAACTATTGGTAACATTCAGTATGGGTTGCGGAGCTCCATCCTGTTCCACAAAAAAATATTTCATGCCTGATTCTTTGCTGTTATCAAAAATGCGTTTAAAATCTATTATTCCCGATCCTACTTCTGCTGGTTCTTTTTTTACTTTATCCAAATCTTTTACATGCCATAGCGGAAAACGCCCCGGGTGCATTTTGAATAATGCCACGGGATCCTGGTTTGCCTTGGTAGCCCATGCAAGATCTAATTCCATTTTCACCATGTCTTTATCTGTGTTCGTGAGAATGTAATCAAATGGCCGTTGCCCCTCAACCATGTCAAACTCGGTAGTATGGTTATGATAGGCAAATTGTACTCCTGCTTTCTTACATGCTTCACCGGATTTATTAAATACGTCCACGGCTGTTTTAATTTCATCTAAAGTGCCTACCGGTATAAAGGAACATACCAGATAACTAAGTCCGCCTTCTGCCGCTTCATCCGCAAGCTGCTGATAATCGTCCCTCAGGTTAATTTGTTTTGGCATATTTTTAAACCCTGCCGCCATCTTTTGAATTTTTGCGGAATCTTCGGCTGTTTTAGCCATCTTCATAATCTGATCGATGGTAATGGGTGCGCCACCTACATGGGCTGAACGCCAGGTCATACCGGCATCTTTTACCATCGATGAAAATTCTTTTGGTTTGAATCCATACCAATTTCCTTTTTGCGAGCCCGCGCTTTCAACCTGCGTATAACCTATGGCGGCTACTTTTTTCAGGGTGCCGGCCGTATCTGTTGTCATTAAATTGCCGAGCGTGTATAACTGAAGTCCAATGGGCCTGCTTGCTTTTGCCCCCAATAAATTATTTGCCCGGTTGAGCCCGGGATATAACATACCTGCCATGGCAAGCATGCCTGATTGTTGTAAAAATTTTCTTCTGTTTGTCATATAAAGTATTTATGGATGATGATGATGAATAATGAATCGAAAGGTATTATTTGTTAATCAATTAGTCATTCAAAGTGATTCTGTTTTTAGGTTCCGAGCATGACCATATTATTATTTCATCACATTTACCGTTTTCCCTTTCACGCTAAAATTGCCTCCCTGCTTTCTGAGAACGCCGAGTAATTGTTCAATTGGTGCATTGCGGGGTAAACTTATATTATATTTTTTATCTGGGATATCCCCCTGATATATTATGTCCACATCATACCATCGGGATACAGCATGCATGATGGTTTGAATACTGGCATTATGAAATGAAGTATAACCATTTTTCCAGGAAATGATATCATTAATATCATCAACTGATGGAGCAACTATAAGTTTTACCGGCTCTCCCAAAGAAAGCCCTGACAATTTCGCCTGTTCGGATGGATGAAGGGCTAATTCGGTCTCGTCAAGACCCGGATATTTTTGATCCAGCCAGATTTTTGCACCGCCTGCCACCATTGTAATTGCCGCCGGATCATCAGGATAACTCTTTATATCCATATGCGCGCCAAATGGTTTAATCTGAACAGAACCAACTGAAATCCGCAACCGGGGACTTCGATTTCGGGCTACTTCAATATAAGCTTCCCCCTTTACTGTCAGCTCTATGGAATACTGCGAAAAATTTGCAGGATACCTGATTGTGCTTTTCGCATTGAGCCATACAGTCGTGCTGTCCGGAAACCGGACACTGAAATCTGCTCCCCTCGGTGTGTAAATTGTAATGAATTTATCCTTTGGAGCAAGATGATCGTTGTGAATGATATAAAGAACACCATTTTTATAATCATCAATCTTCCTTAGAGTGCCACCCGCAGAAAACAGCACAGCCCTGCATCTTCCAGGCCGGACCGGTGTACGCATAAGAAAATATATACCGGTATCCAGTGTTAGTATAGCAGCAATACCGGCGATCCAGGCTCCCGGTTTCTTATACCAATAGCCTTTCACGTTCTGTGCGACAGAAAGTTTTATCATGTAGGTTGTTACGGGCAATTTACAATTTCCGCTGACAACACAATATGATTTCGCGCAATTTCTTAAAAAAAGTTAACTTCTTTTGCTCGATTTTTTGGTGCATGAATTCCTTCTCCCTTCCCTAGTTGTCTGACCTGAATGTTGTATTCATAACTACCATCAGGGAAGAACCTGGTTTGGCATTCGGATTTACAAATACCAAGTAAATATCATGTTTGCCCTCAGTTGCCTTTACATCAATAGATGCCGGTTTTCCTCCGGACATAAATCCTCCGCCTGCATCGCCAATAAAAGCGGATTTCCCCAGCAACTCACCATTCGGTGCATCGATATGCAATTCAATCGTGCCTCCTTCAGCATTCAATTGCGCCTTCGGCGCCATAGCCGTGAAATCGATATGAGTGATGCCCGTGAGATCTATTTGTTTGAGACTGATAAAACTTCCGCTTTTGGCTGGAATAATAAAACTATTTCCTCCATAACTCATTTTGGTTGCATCAACTACCTCATCATATTTAACAGGATTTATCTTCGCATTTCTAAGCGTAAATGTTTCTTCAGAAGAAATTCCTGGTAATCCATGAGCGCCCTTGTCTGTATACGATGCACGGAAAATATAAACGCCCAGACCTTTATCATTTGGTTGTTTGACCGTAGTATAAGTTCCCTGGGCCGGTAATGATTTTATTTTGAGTTTTGGTTTGGACAGACTCAGAATATATTTAACCATCTCGGCCGCATCTTCCGTTGAAAGCTGGGGATGTGCAGCCATAGCGACATTACCCCAAACACCATTGCCACCGGAGATAACTTTTCTGGTAAGTTTTTCCAGTGCTCCCTTATTCCCACTGTACTTCACAGAAACAGCATAGAATGCAGGGCCAATGGATTTCTTGTATTCACCATGGCAGGACTTGCAGTCATTTAATCCGATCAGCTTGAGGCCTTTTGTATTAATCATGCCTTCCTCTGCCGTCCGGTGCCCCTGAACAATTTCTGTTTTATCAAAACCTTCCGGCAGATAATCGATGTTGACTACAATATCAGATAATTTTATTTTACCATTTTCCGTAGAACCATCTTCTCGGTCTTTTACTTTGACTTTGTAATTATATACTCTGTCCGGAAAATAAAAAGATTTATTACTCCTGCCAATATCGAATGAAATAACCGGAGGTTCATTACCTGCTGTTAATTCCATTGACTGAACTGATACGCCTCCTTTATTATCTTTTACTGTAAGTGTTGCCTTGTATACGCCGGCTTTGGAAAGGGTAAGTTTCGCATCAGGCCGGTTAATTATTTTGTAATACCCGTTTTTCGAACTGACCTTCCATGAATATTTCAACTCATCTCCATCAGGGTCCTGTGTTCCTTTCGAAGATAGGCTTACAGTAAATGGAAGGGCACCACCCATTTTATCCGCAGCTAATGAAATTTTAGGATTTCTGTTGCCGCCATTGTATTCAATACGAATTAACCTGGCGTCATCGTTTGCCGAGAACCAGCCTGATCCGTATTCAAGCATATACAGATCACCATTGTCAGCAAATGCCATATCCATTGGGTTACTGAATTTGTAACCCGGCATAAATTTTTCCATAGAAAGATAATTGCCATCCTTGTCGATTGTGACGGCAATAATCCATCCGCGCATCCATTCATAGATCAGCAACTTTCCATCGTAATATTTCGGAAAAGCGCGCGGAGCATTTTTAAATTCATCGATATGATAAACCGGGCCAGCCATGGCGCACCTGCCACCCGCTCCGAGCAAAGGAAACTCTTTTGATTCTGCATATGGATACCAAATCAATGCTTTCTGTGCTGGTGGTAAATTATTCAATCCTGTATTATTAGGAGAATTATTAACCGGATTGTCCGGATCAAATTTTGGTCCTGATGTATTGGTAGCAAAATTAAAGTGATTATATGCCTGATTGTCGCCTACAAAATAGGGCCACCCGAAATTGCCCGCTTTTCTTGCCTGCCCGATTTCATCCAGAGACGCCGGCCCTCTCAAAGAATCAGGGCCGTTTGAATCCGGTCCCACATCACCCCAATAAACAAATCCTGACTTTTTATCAACAGCAATTCTGAATGGATTCCTGCAACCCATCACATATATTTCCGGTCTTGTTTTGGAAGTTCCTTCTGGAAAAAGATTTCCCTCCGGGATAGTGTATGATCCGTCAGGCTTGGGTGTTATGCGCAGAATTTTCCCTCTCAGGTCATTAGTATTTGCTGCTGATTTTTGAGCGTCCCATGGGGACCTGCCTTCGCGCTCATCAATGGGAGCATACGTCGTGGCTCTGGGACTTGAATTATCGCCTGTAGATAAATAGAGATTGCCCTTTACGTCCCAGTCAATCGATCCCCCGGTGTGACAACATTGCTCACGCTGTGTGGCTACTTCCAGCAATACCTTTTTGGAATTCAGATCCAGCACATCGCCATTAAGCGTATACCTGGTTAATATATTTTCAGGTTTAACAGGATCGGAATAGTATAAATAAATCCAGTGATTGGTTGCAAATTCCGGATCCTTATTCAGTCCAAGCAGCCCATCTTCAGCCTCGGATGTTTTACCTTCCTTATCCTTGTACTTCGTGCTGACTGCAATCGTAGCGATCGTCTTCAGCTGTCTCGCTTTAATATTATAAAGCTTTACTGCACCATGCCTTTCGATAAACAATACCCTCCCGTCATTCAAAACACATATTTCCATGGGTTCATTCAGTTTCTCAGCCAGTATCACTTTAGAAAAACGATTTTCCTCCGGTTTCGATTTTGAATAATCAAGTGGCGCCGGTTTCTCACCTCCGGCTACATAAAGCAAACCAGCCCAGATATGATGTAAGAAGAGAGGTTCTGAGAATGTTTCATCGGTATGCCCCATATTAGTATAAAAAGAACGGCCACCATCAAAATCATGATACCAGCTCATCGGATGATTGTCTCCATTCTTGCCACCCTGATAAGATTTTTCATCAATTTTTATCAGCACATGAATGGAGGGATCGATTTGTTTGAAACTATAAAATTCGTCCCGGCGTTCAAAGGAATCCGGCATTTCTTTGGTTGCAAAACTGTTCTTATCCGTAACATAATACTTACCCGTCTGAATATTATTCGGCATCGGGTGATCCAGGAACCATGCGCCAACCAGCTTTCCATACCAAGGCCAGTCATATTCGCAATCCGCTGCGGCATGAATTCCCAGAAAACCGCCTCCCGCCTGGATATACCTTTCAAATTCCTGCTGCTGCACATCGTTCAAAACATTACCGGTGGTACTAAGGAATACGATCGCATTATATTTCTTCAGGGTAACGGTATTAAATTGTGTTGCATCCTCGGTAAAATCGACAGTAAATCCTTTTTCAGATGCCATTTTTGCAAAAGCTACCTTACCTGCCTCAATAGAAGTGTGCCGGAAACCATCTGTCTTTGAAAATACCAATACATGCATTTGCTGGGCACTAACCAGGGTAAAAGAAAAAATTATAATTAAAATAATACCCCCACATACATGCAGGCCCTTTCTTATCAGAAAATTAGATTTCATATTGTTTATATTATTTGTCTGATTTGGCACGTATTCCTTCGGCATCGAACATGCCCATCATGCTTCCAGTTACATGGTCATCATCTTTTTTCGTCATCAGCAGGTAAACATCGTAACCCTGTGCGGTAAAATATACCGTTACTTCGTTCTCCTTAAGTTCCACTTTAGAAAATTTAGATATTTCTGTGCCTACGGAGTCCTGTATAACCCCGGTCATTGTCGTGTCCTTTTTTTCAAGAAGTACTAACATCTTAGTATCTCCATTGGGTAAACCTTTCACCAGCATATTCCATTTGCCAGCAAAATAATCAGCACCCGTCTGGGCCATGGCACCCGTCGATAAAAAAAAGATACATAATGCTGAAATAAATACGCTTAACTTTTTCATGATCAATTATTGTTTATGTTATGTTTAAAAAGGTAGAATGAAATTCATTCCGTATATTTGACGGATTAAAACTATGGCATTCGTTTCAAACCAGCAAATCCAATACGTATATTTTACGTAATAGATGGAACAGGAAGATATTGACGATATATTTATACATTCAAGCCTGTACCTCCGCAATGTTGCGGTGGATAATGTCATTTTCGGATATCATGATAAAGAACTAAAAATACTCCTGCAGCGGCCATTTATTTTGGATAAATGGACGGTTACCGGAGGATATATCAGGAAAACGGAAACAATTGAGGAGGCCGCCAGCAGAATAGCTTTGATAAGGACCGGCCTCAAAGATCTTTACCTCCAGCAATTCCAATCTTTCGGAAATCCAAAAAGAGTTAGCGACAACGGATTCACTGCTGAACTTATAAAAGAGTCATCCGGACTTGATATTTCTGAAGATCATTGGATATTCGATTATTTTGTTTCGGTTGGGTTTTATACCCTGACAGAATTTTCAAAGGTAGAATTTAAGAAAAGTAAATATGAAGAAGAATGCAAATGGTGGCCGGTAAGAGATCTGCCTCATCTGATGTTTGATCACAAACATATTATTTCCGAAGCACTGCTCGCCTTGCGCCTTCATATAGCGCATTATCCAATTGGCTATGAATTACTTCCTGAAAAATTTACCCTTCCTGAGATACATGCACTTTATGAAACCATCTTGGGAAAATCATTGGATGAAAGAAACTTCACCAAACGTCTGATGGCAACAGGTATTATTACTAAATTAAATGAGACCCGTCATATAGGAGCTCACCGGTCGCCCTTTCTTTATAAATTCAATAAAAAGGAATATAAAAAAGGCTTAAAAACCGGCATTGAGCTGGCGTTCTGATCACTGTAGACTGGAACCCGCATCTCCCATGCCCTGGTTGTGCATGTCCTTGCGCTTGAATAAATTCAGATCCATTTTACCAAACCTGTAAGCAAACACAAGTCTTACCAGTTGCGGATCTTTTAAACGGTTATACTCTTGTTGGAAATAACTGCTTTGACTGTACTGATCCGACCATCGCGTACGAAAAATATCTGTCATACTCAGGGTTACAGAAGCTGCATTGTTTTTAAGGAAACTTTTTTTGATTGCTGCATCCATGCCCCAGAAAGGTTTGATATATCCCTGAGACGCACTTTGCGTGGTGGAGCCGGGAGGTCCAAACTGATTGGAATTCTGATTGACAGGCAGGTTTGTCTTTGATTGATAGATGGCCGTCAGCTGCAATGTAATTCCGGCAGGCAGTTTGAAATTACTGTTCAGCTTTCCAAATGTACTCCAGCGTGCGGGTTGTGATGGCTGATTGAGATTGTCCGTATTTATTTTAGAATTATACACATTCATATTGAATGAAATATCCCACCATTTTGTGATGTTGTCGGTAGTTGTCAATTCCGCGCCGACGGTGTATGCATCATTTGCATTTTCATACGTGTTGATCAATATGGGCTTGCCGATAGGATTTAATCCGCTGTCCTGATATCGGGTTATCAGGTCATCGGTATACTTATAATAAGCTGAAATTAAAAGGGTGTTGTTATGGGCGAAGGTTTTAATATAGGATAATTCGAATGACTCAGTGAATTCGGGTACCAGGTCAGGATTACCCCGCGTAATATTGAGCGTATCTGAATAATCGGTAAATGGTATCAGCTGAAAGAAACCGGGACGGTTTACTTTTCGGGTCGCACTCAATTGCAATTCCTGTTCATGCGCGAGTTTCTGACTTAGAAAAATGGACGGAAATAAACTCAAAGGATAATTATTGCTGAAATGCTGGCCGGTATTCGTGATGTCTCCCGTATAGCCAGAACTTTCAGCGCGAAGTCCAAATGCATAACTGAATTTACCTATCGAACTGGTCAGGTTAACATATGCCGCATACACCCTGCTCGTGCTGGAATAATCACTGGTTCCGAGGGAATCCAGGGACGCTTCGCCATTCTTATCGATGGTATAAGTGTTATTATTATTGCTCAGTTTTTGTATGCTCGCACGCAGTCCCGCTTCGAATTTGATGTTTTTAGTCAGCGGATCGGTATAATCAGTTTGCGCCGTAAAAAATGCCGGAGCCGCCGTGGCGAGGGTCTGCTGCTGTGTTATGAAATCAATGGGTGAACCGGGCAGACCCGTATAATAATCCGTCGTATAAAGTGCCGACGTATGCGCCTTCACGCCGAAATAAGAACCATCGACTGTAAGCTGACGTCCATCTTTGGCAAATAAATGTTTCAAGCCGAGCTGTGCACCATTTACATCAAAGACCCGGTCATTGTCGGAATAACGCGTTGAGTAACTCGTTGGATTTTCAAATCCATTGAGGCTGTCGGTTTGTATTTGTGAAATATCTGTAGGTTTAAATTCCCCATGCACTTTGATATAAGAACCTGAAATAGTCGTCTTATTGCTGGCAAAATAATCGATCCCGATCTGGCCAAACATAAAATGTCCTTTATTCTGACTCTGGTCCTGTTGTTGTAAACGCGTTGTATCTGTGAGGAATGTATAGCGATCCGTTGTACCCGTTGTTTTACTATCTATTCCGTTATACATTCCGTTGGCACTGAGATTCACTTTTCCCTGTCGGATATTAAATCCTGCCAGCGCATTGGGTGCACCGTGAGAATCAATACCTGTGGATATATTCCCGTTATATCCTTTCTTGCGATTTTTTTTCAGGATAATATTGAGGATGCCTGCACCACCACCGGATGAATCATATTTCGCAGAAGGGTTCGTCATTACTTCGACGCTTTCAATGGCGTCTGCAGGAATCTGGTCCAGGGATAAAGTTGTGGGCCTGCCGTCCACAAAAATTGTCGGTGTGGCACCACGCAGTGTTACATTCCCGTCGATATCCACGTTAACGGAAGGAACATTGCGCATGACATCGAGACCGGTTCCACCTGCACTCACAATATTTTTCTCAACATTAAAAACTTTTTTATCAAGCTCCAGTTTCATGGTCGGTGTACTGGCCGTAACTACCACTGTTCCCAGTGTTTTTATATCTGGAAAAAGTTTAACGGTTCCCAGGTCCTTGTCAAATGTAGGCATGCTGCCATAGGGTGAACTGCTGTTTGCCGGTATAATCCTGAACGATAGATCCTGGGTTTTATATCCGGAAGAAGACACACGCAGTACCAGCGGCATACCAACGGGTAGATCTTCGAAATTGAATTCACCATTTGTTTTTGTATCCATGCCTTTGAGTAAAACCAGTTTCTTTTTCTTAGTCACAGTATCCGTGACGACGGATTTTAATACGATCGCCGTAGCCTGACTCATGGGCTGACCCAGGGAGTCCGTTACCTTACCGTAAGCGCGGCCAATAGATGGTGCTTGTGCGATTGCTGTATTTGCTACGCTAAAACTTATCAGGATAAAACAGAATATCTTTCTCACGAGCTTTTTATTTTAGAATGCTAAAATAGTTTCGCCCTGATCTTCTCACTAATGAAAACCGGTAAATAGCGGAAATTGATCGGTCAAAGCAGGATTTTTCCTGTAAACGAAGTCTGATATTTCAGAAAAACCTGTTATCCACTTTAATTTCTTTGACAGAAATTATTTTTATCAGATTATGATATCGTGGATAAAGCGGATTTAAGAGATAATTATATTCAATGGGATTAATGGCAGACCTGACTTTGATACCCAGAAATTTTTTCTCCTCCATCCAGCGGTCACCTTGTTTCTGATTCTCCAGCAAAGAAAGCTTCAACCAGTTTTTATTGTATTCTGTATCCGGCGGAGTATATACAGGTGCATTATTTGGAATTTCCAACTCAATGGAATATAATTGAGGTGGTATTTCTCCTTCGTCAAAATGAACAAGACTTTCAAGAAAAGCGAGGGAACTGTTTTCGCTCGTATAAAGCATGTAAACGCCTTTGCTATTCCAACGGCCGCCCCAGCGAAAAGCACCGATTCCACTCAGATCCCTCGCCCTGTCCCTATCCTGAACAACTCTGAAAAGTTTCATGTCCAGATTTTAAGAATAAACACCTTCTTCGATACGGCCTAAAATGTCATTGACTATACTTAAGCCGGACAGTGTATCAAACATCTCTACAGGTTTTAAACTATTTAACGCCCTGTTTTCCTTGTTCAGCCAGCGCTTCAGTTTTTCTTCATCTCTGAAAACTTCGTATCCGTGCTGCAGGATCCTGGCGATCTCTACTGCATGAGAAGATGTTTTTTTATCGAGCTTTTCCTTGTTGTCTTTTCGTTCCAATGTTTTTACCGAGATATCAAAAATATTTTCGGAGATATATTTCCGGCTTATGCCAATAAAAGATGCCAGTGTATTGATCGCGTTTCTTGTTATGCCGGTGCTACCCAGTTTAATAATATCAAACTCCGTAATAACTGATTTCCCAGAGCCGGAACCCATACCTAACCAGTAGGTTAAAAGAATCTTTTTCCCTTTATCAGGAAAACCATGCTCTTTCGTGATATTATAATGGACTACGGGTTCTTTTACGCCTATGACGGCCTTCCCTTTTGCCCGTGTACCGGGTTTGTTTGAACTGGTTTTTACAGATTTTGCCATTGCGACATTTTAACCAAAGTTAAGGAATATATGTCGTAAACCCTCATTTATCACCATCTGATTTCATTTCTTCATCACAGCATATTTAGTAATCAATGTTCCCTGGTCATTAACCTTCTCACTTTGAATCAGTCGTAAATTAACATCCAATTTTGCTCCTGTTGCAAAATTGTCCCCCATGCCAAATATCTTAGGCTCAATTGTTAACCATATTTCATCAATTAATTCATTTTTTAAAAATGAAGTGGCGATATGCGGGCCTCCAATTACCAGCATTTGATGATGACCCTTGATCATAAAGCGGGAAGTTAATTCAGAAGGTGTTTCGTTGGTAAATTCAATTTGTCCGGGAGTCTCAAGGTCTTTATATTTATCAGGATGACTCGTCATGATAATAATTTGATTACTTGCAGAGGGGCTGAATTTATCGGCATTAAATGTGTTGCTGCCCATAACAATAAGCCGGGATTCATTCCATACCTTTTTATAGTAGTCCTGATCCTGATGGGATGACCACAATCTGACATTCGGCTCACCCCATTTTGTTACTTTTCCATCAAGTGATGAAACAAATATGAGAATAGTTTTCATGTAGATAAAATTTAAGATCAATATTTTATTTTAATTCCGGTTCATAATTCAACTCACCATTTATAATTCTTGCAGGCGCTGTGTAAGCATGTTCATCTGCTTTCCCAATTCCCATTATATGCATTACTTCCCAACCCTCCAACTTTAAATAATCAGAAATCATTGAACGATGACATCGCCACCATAATGCTTCAGAGCACATATAAGCAGTGCGTTGTTTAGTAGCTCTTTTTTCTAGCTCATTTATCCCCTCCTTAAAAAGCCCCGTTTCCATATAATCTGCATAACCGCGAAAAGCAATATGCTTCCACCCGGTATTTTTTGAATCAGGATTTGCTTTTCTTCTTCCTCCAAGATTTTTTATATGAACATATTCCATTTTGTTTTGTGGCAGGGAAATTTCCAATGCTTCTTTATTGAATTGTGGAAATCTTCGGGATCCGGGATAACTTCTGACATCCGCAATTAATTCAATATTAAATGAATGCAACATGACAACCAATTCTTCAAAAGAACGGGTCGAATGTCCGATCGTCCATATTTTTTTATTATCGACTATAATGATTAGTTTTTTATAAAGTTAATTCAAGCCATTTGTCCTTAGAAGAAGTTCTAACTTTAAATATTGTTTTTAAGAAGAATCTTCAAAAAAACGTATGAGCCTGATATGAAAATCAGATTAATCGCCCTAGTGCTTAGCTGGCTCCTCACCTCGTATAATCCAGTAGAAATAACATGGACAGCCATCGGTGATTCCATTACCTATTTAAATGAACATATTGACGAAACCGGTAACAGGATAACCAGCGGGTACCTGACTAAAGTATCAACACAATATCCGAATATCAAATACATTAACCAGGGTCATAACGGTTGGACAACCGTGGGAATAGCAAAAGAAATTGAAAATCTTGGGCTGATAAAGTCAGATGTCTACTCTGTTTTTCTGGGAACCAACGATTGGTGGTCGGGTCTTCCTTTAGGTTCCATGAGCGATTATATAAACAACAGCGGACTTAAAACGACCTACGGCGCATACCGCATCATCATCAACAAAATCAGGAACCTTAATCGCGATGCTAAAATCATTTTGATAACGCCTATGCAGCGGGGCGATTTTGTATACTTATTCGATGCGCACAACAATGCATATGGTTCCTATAAATCCAAAAACGGACAGGATCTTTCACGATTTGCCAATGCTGTAAAAGAAATCGGCAACTATGAACATTTTACGGTTATTGACCTTTATTACAAGAGCGGAATGACAGTAAAAAATGCAGTGAAATATAAAAGGCTGAAGGATTCCGTTTCAGGTACATACCATAATATTAAATATCCCTCCTTTATAAGAATTCCCTTTCGTCCCGGAATCGATGAATATCCATACCCCGTTGATGCTATTAATTACACT
>Ga0207065_1109_pt1 | contig 19448 bp, 14 predicted proteins | sample Alteio_BWMinCont_27_FD_153492 | JGI IMG/M metagenome (GOLD analysis project Ga0207065, IMG submission 153492) | Enriched cells from forest soil in Barre Woods Harvard Forest LTER site, Petersham, Massachusetts, United States -... | ecosystem: Environmental > Terrestrial > Soil > Temperate forest >...
AAATCGAATATACAGTTACGGACCTGCAAATTAAACCTGACTCCCGGGAATATTGCGAAAAAAAAATTCAAAGTTTGTCTTGAGTATTACCTGGGTAATTGCAAGGGTCCCTGCGAAAGTTTACAAACAGAAGAAGATTATGCTGACGGTCTGCGGAAAGTTAAAAATATCCTGAAAGGTAATCTCAGTCCGGTCATCAGCAGTTTCAGGCAGGAAATGAAAGAAGCTGCCTTGAATATGGCTTTTGAAGAAGCTGAAATCATTCGTAAAAAGATTGAACATCTGGAAAATTATCAATCCCGTTCGGTTATTGTAAATAAGCATATCGTGCAGGCTGATGTGTTCTCCATGTTCCGGGATGAAGGAACTGTTTTTATTAATTACTTGATGGTTGAAAACGGCACCATTGTTCAAACACATAATACCGAAGCGAAAACAATACTCGATGAAACGGACGAAGAAATCCTGGCATTTTCAATTGCACAGTTGCGTGATCGTTTCAATAGTACTTCTCCGGAAATTATTCTGCCAATTCCAATTGAATATCCGCAGGAAGGAATAATCATCACGGTGCCGAAAGGAGGTGATAAAAAGAAACTGCTGGAACTCTCAGAGAAAAATGTGAACTATTACCGTGAAGAATCAGAAAAGAAAAAAATGCTGCATCTTCAAAAGAAAACACCTGAAGAAAGACTGGTTGTATTAAAACAACTTCAAACCGATCTTCAGTTATCTGAACTGCCAACGCATATCGAATGCTTCGACAATTCGAATTTCCATGGCAGCTATCCTGTTTCAGCTATGGTATGTTTTCGTTACGGAGTGGAAAGTAAAAAGGATTACCGTCATTTTAATGTGAAAACCGTGGAAGGAATCAACGACTTTGCTACTATGAAAGAGGTGGTTTACCGGCGTTACAAACGTCTGGTGGAAGAGAATCAGTCTCTCCCTCAGCTGGTGATTATCGACGGCGGCAAGGGGCAGTTGAGTGCTGCCTTGGAAAGTATTCAGGAACTGGGTTTGAGAGGCAAATTAACGCTCGTAGGACTTGCCAAGAATGAAGAGGAAATTTTTTTCCCTGGTGACAGCGAATCCCTGAAATTGCCTTACGATAGTTTAAGTTTAAAACTGATCCGGAAGATACGTGATGAAGTGCATCGTTTTGGGATTAGCTTTCACAGGAATAAGAGAAGCCGGGGAACTTTTAAAAACGAACTGGAAAATATTAATGGCATTGGAAAACAAACTGCAGACCAATTATTAAAAACTTTCCATTCAGTAAGGAAAATAAAGTTAGCATCAGATGAAGAACTGATCAGCCTGGTCGGTAAATCGAAAACAAAATTGCTTAAAGACTATTTTTTACAACAGGAGAATGAAACGCAGGCGGGGCTTGGTTTTAATTAGATGATTAAAATAAAAAAAAGGGGCCAGAATGGAAATTCAGCCCCGTTTTTAAAATCCAATATCCTATGAAAAACCGTTGTAAAAATAATAAAACAATTCTATTAAACAAGAACCCTTATAGGTATTTTGAAAATAATTATCAACAGTTTAGCTATCAAAATGTTATAAGATATCGTAAAAATACGCTAATTCCTATTTTGGGAAAAAGCTTAACGTCTAACGCTGAACGCTTAACGTATAACTCCTAACGCCGAACACTTAATGCGTAACGCTGAACGCTAAAATACAAATACAAAAGAGCCATCACGTCTTACCATGATGGCTCTTTAACTTTATTATGTCCCACGCGTTAAGCGTTCAGCGTTACACGCTAAGCTTAATAAGACCAAAGGTCCTGCTCGTAGTTGAAGATTTTTTCTTTTATACCGTCGCCTTCCAGGAGACCTAAAATCGGATCCTTGATATATTGCGCAATAAAATTATCACCAGGGTTATCAATGGTTGACTTAACGATCCTGCTGGAGAACATACGGCTTTCAAACAGCTCTTCCCAACTCATACGGGCACCAAAATTCTTACCATTATACGCTTCGTATTTTGCTAAGAAAGGCCTCAGATCAGGATAGTAAACCCAGAATATAGGTAATACAGCCCTAAATGATCCGTCTGCATTATAAATCGTCTTTTCAGGTGCAATACCAAGGATGCGGACATACATTCTGGAAGATTCTTTGTCAAATACCCACTCTTCTTTGATTTCATATCTTTCTACCTGATCAGGATTGAATTCCTGTACTATAGTAGTGTCCTTCGTAATACCTTTTGAACCATCAGGGTCAACAGTCATATCAGGGATCTGAATTACCTGCGGTTTACCCACCATGCTTTCTGCGATCTGGCGGAAAGTCATCGGAGTCGTGAATCGGTCGTCCATTGTCGCATCAAATGCGGTCACATCTCCTGCATGGATAAGGTTAAGCAGGATACTGATGAAACGCTGGTTACCGTTATCTTCAGATGCTTTATACACAAAAGGAAGATTCATTTTTTCATGGGTATCAATTTCACGCCATACACGCTGACGGTAAACGGCATCGTCTTCCCGGATATGCTCGTAAGCAAGCGGGGTACGATCCTTTACAAGGTTCAGTTCAATGGACGCATCATTACGAAGCGATTTACGTGGAGTATCCAGTTTGATATCAGCAACAAATTCCTGAACAGGTTTTGCCGTTGTATCTTTTGGAGGTACGACAGCCACAGCACTATTCTTGCTGGTATTCGTTTTCTTTTTAGTTGTGGACCTCTTTGTCTTCTTCCTGGTGGCCGGTGCCTGTGCCTGCACAGTACCCACCGCCAAAGCAATCATTGCTGCAAGGAAAGATAGTTTGATAAATCGCGTCTTCATGTTCTAAAAATTTATCTTATCAATTACTAAAACAGGTCCGCCACTACATTGTGGCGGAACTTATTTTTATTTTTATTTCAAGCTAAATACCATTGGTGAGATTTGTCGTTCTTTGCCATCAGGACCGACCACATGGATCTCATCAAAAAAGATACGTGTTCCAGGTGTTGACCTGCTTACAATGGAAGCCGCATTACCTGACCATCTGACTCCATTATTAACAGCTTCAGTATATCCGGATATGCCACCGCCTTCGGCACCAATCTTATAGCTAACTACTTTGAAAGGAGCTTCGAAATCAGAATCTTCCAAACGCGCAAGCAATCCACCAATTGCTTTGAATTCGGCAGAAGAAATTGTACCGCCTTTATGTGATCCAATGAAACCGGCTGGCAAAGGCAGATTCTTTACACGGATTGGAAATTCGAATGGTTTACCATTTGCAGTAACAATGATTTTTGAAATGCCCGGTACACTTGCCCTGGCAATATAATGGTCACCACCTGTGTTGGTAAGCGTACCACCCGGTGTGGCAAAATTCACATGTACTTTTTCTCTACCAACACTACCACCGGAAATTGTCAACGGGTTATCAACTCCAATATATACCACGTTCATCTTTTCTAAGAAGATAGAAGCTCCTGAAGGAAGACCAACAGTATACTTGACTATTTTCGGAATCACTGCGGTTGTTCCATCAGGTTTAGTGTATGCGATATTTACAGTCAGCGTATGCTCACCGGCACCTTCAACTTTAGTTTTAAAGTCAGCGACACCGTCAGCATTCAAAGTCTGATGAATCCCATTAATAGTAATATCGGGTTTTGCAGCCGCGCTGAATGCACCGATACCGGATGTAACTTCCAGTTCATCACCAGGCATCAGGTAAGTTGCGTTTGTTCCGGCAAATGCTTCAAACTGATTGTATACAACTTTAACTGAACCTATTTGCTTGTAGCAATAATCTACCATCTGGGATTCAGAATTCTTTACGTCATTCTGAAATTTACTCAGTATAGTGATCGCTGCTATGGTAGGAGTCATGTGAAAATAATTGGTTACCCAGTCTTTCACATCATCACCTGATTTTGCTGCACCAGTTTGTGATTCAGGAACCTTAAGATCCAATGGGAGTTGTTTTTCAAATTCAGCTTGTGCTTTTGCAACTTCTTTTTGCAGGATTGGATTTTTTGCAATATCAGGAGCATTCGGATTCAATACTGCAATCATCTGCTTTTTGTATTCTGTAAGAGAATCGTATAATATTTTTCCTTTGCCATCTTTATCGAAAACGCGGGTGGCCGCATCGAGATTGGCATCGTTGAATTTTTCTTTACCATCTTTATCTATCTCATACTGTGATTCAAGTTTAAGCAGATGTTTCATACCATCAATGGTATTATACATCGCTAAAGAAATACTTTGAAGCTGCTTTGCTTTGGGAGACCAGATCGCTGCATTCTCTTTTGTTTGCGGATCATTCAGTGCTTTATCAAAGGCACTATAGGTAAGATTATTCTTTTCAGTAACCACATCATTAGATGTTATTATACTGTGATTTACGGTCTTGAAGGCGTTAAGAATCTCAGCAGATACATTCAGTGCCAGCAATGCTGTAAGCACCAAATACATCATGTTGATCATCTTCTGCCTGGGCTCTTTAGGTAAGGACATGAGCGGGAGAATTTAATGTGTTAACAAAGGTTTTTCAGGTTATTAGTCCCGATAATTAATTATTGGATTACTGTCTACCTTGCATTGCGCTCAGCATATTACCATAAACATGGTTCAGGTTACCAAGGTTCTTTGCAAGTAAAGCAACTTGTTCCTGAGTTTTCTTCGCATCAGCGACACTTCCGTTCATGGCTTCAGATGCCTGAGCCAGGTTAGAGTAGAAGCTGTTCATTGCCTTCAAATGGTTATTGCTGTCCTGCAGTTCCAGTTCATACAATGTATTCAATGATCCGAGATTCTTGGTCAATATCTGAACCTGGCCATGAAACTGTTTAGTACTTTCTGCTGCACTATTAAAATGACCTAATGTTGCGGTTGCACCCTGGTAAGCATTCTTCATGGAGTCCAGTGCTACAACTGCTTCTTTTGTTTTATTTGTATAATCGGTGGTTGCAGCAAGCGCGCCTGATACATCACTGATTTTTTCAACTGTTGAACCGAATTTTTTGAAACCATCGCTTAAACGTGCGAGGTTTGTTGGAGTGATGTCAGCTTCCTGCATCAATTTATCCATCTGTTGAAGTGCGGGATTATTAGAACCAGCACCAGCCAGTTTTGGAAGGGCTTCTGCCAGGGCATGCATTTCACCACCTGGAGGTGGTAAGAAAGCGTATACTAAGAATATCAATGCTTCTGTAAGAAGTCCTGCTGTAAGGAAGAAATCTGCCAACCGTTGGTGGGTGATTTTCTGCCAGGCACCAAAGATTACAACGGCTGCACCTACGCAGACGATGATGTTTACAAGCTTTTCGGTAGATTTTGAAACTCCGGCTGACATAATTTTAATTTTTAGTTTTTAATAGGTGTTGTAAGGGTCTCGGAAAATAATTCCGGATGACGTTGTCAAATCAAAACGCTGATTGTTTTAAAAAATTTTATTTCGATTGATAATTATCAACTATCTCCTGGCAATGGATGCTGGCAAATCTATCACACAACGGAAACCGATATATGATTTTGCAGTATCCTGGTACTCGTAAGTTCTTGTACTTGTTTGCAGGAAGTAACCTACATCTTTCCAGCTTCCGCCACGGATCACTTTACGTTTCATACGCGGAGGATCTGAATCCTTTGCATTGTAACGGATGTCCGGGTTCATATCATGCTGGAAGTTATAGGCACCTTCATAATAAACGGATGAAGTCCACTCTGCTACATTTCCTGCCATGCAATACAGACCGAAATCATTTGGCCAGTAAGCATCAGCACGTGCAGTATAGAATGCACCATCTTCAGGATAGTTACCACGTCCTGGTTTAAAATTGGCCAGAAGACAGCCTTTCTTATTTCTCAGGTAATAGTTACCCCAAGGGAACATAGATTGTGAACGTCCGCCACGTGCAGCATATTCCCACTCAGCTTCTGTTGGTAAGCGGAAAGGGCTTTCGTTTGCTCTGTTCGTTTTATCGAGAAATGAATTCAAATATTGTGTTCTCCATTCGCAGAACGCAGTCGCCTGGTTCCAGTTAACTCCAACCACCGGATAGTTTCCAAAGGCAGGATGAGAGAAATATCTTTTGGTCATTGGCTCATTGTAAGAGTAAGAAAAATCACGAACCCAAACCAGGGTATCAGGATAAATCGGGATATCCTTCTTTACAATAAACTCAGAACGTGATTTACCTTCGTTGATCTTTTGTGCAGCACGTTTTAAATCGAAAGTTTCAGAATGATAGATCATCTTCCTTGGATCCAATTCCTTTTTACCAAAAATCCGGTTTTCAGGAGTCAGGATAAGTTGATCAATTTTTTCAGTTGTCGCTTTATCACCCCATTTTATTGTCTGTGCTTTTTTCCAGTCAATCGTGAATTTGCCATCCACTTCCTTGCCATATTGCATCAGGGTAGCTGCGATTGAATCGCGTACCCAGGTTACAAACTGGCGGTATTCATTATTTGTAATTTCAGTAGCATCCATCCAGAATCCCTGAATGGAAACCTGCTTGTTACGAGCCGTATAAGCGTAATTGACGTCCTCATCACTGGGACCCATATGAAAGGTTCCAGGTGGTATGTAGACCATGCCTGGAGGCTTACTTAAATTGTATCTACTTGCAGGAGCAACACCGTGCAATTGACCATCATCTGGAAGTCCTTTGCCGGATTTGCCGGATTTACAACCTGTTACGGCGAGGGCCGCGGCAACGGTAATCAGAATGGACAGGTTTTTCATTTTCATTTTTATTAAAGGGTATTGGACAAAAATAATCTTTTGGGAATAGCTCCTAAGAATATCTTCCATCGCAAGTATAAAATTTATTTTTTACAAGTCAAAGTTTTGCCAATAGTTTAATTAACGGCGGAAAGGTCCGCCTTATTGTAAATTCTGCCCGTTTTGACGGGTTTTTTAAGAGTTTTTTATGAGGCCGTAAAGCTCAGCGACTTCTTTTACAGGCTGTTGGCATGAATATTCTCTGCAAAGAAAAAACTGGGACTGTCCCAAAACGGGTTTATTTCTCAAAAGCGGAAGGTTAAAATAGGTATCGGAGGTCAGTTGAAAAACGCGATTTGGTACTCCCAATCTCAAAAATTTAAGGTGCTTTTCTTCTGAATAAGTACCCGCCAAAACAATTTCATATAGTTGATACGTTAAGGCATTTAGCAGAGTTGCCCATACTCCAAAAGATCCGGGATAGCGCAAAATCAGTTCTTTCAAACCTGCCATATTTCTAACTGCCCGCTGTTTCCATTCTTCCAGATCAAACACAGTCCCGAGATATAACAAATTTGCAGCCATAACTGAATTACCAGAGGCAGTTGCACCGTCATAAACCTCCCTTTTCCTTACAATTACGTCGTTCTGCCCGGAATGTGTAAAATAAAAATATCCTGTCTCTTCTTCACTGAAATTCTCTATAACCCAATCAGACAGCTCTTTCGCGCGAATCAGGTATGAAACCTCACCAGTAATTTCCTGCAACTGAATATATGCTTCAATCAGAAAGGCATAATCATCAAGAAAAGCAGGTATTGTTGTAGCTCCCATACTCCCATACTCCCATACTTCCATACTTTTCTTCCCCTCCTTATAGCTATGATAGAAATAAAAAATGCCTTCACCTTTCATTTTATCTTCCAGGAAAGCCATGCTGTCAACTGCGAGTTCCCGGTATTTTAGCTCGCCAAGAGCGGAATAAGCCTTACAACAGGCAGTAATCATCAACGCATTCCAGCCTGATAGAATTTTATCGTCCAGTGAGGGGCGAATTCGCTTATTTCGCACTGTCAATAATTTCTTTTTCCATTCCTGCTCCTTTTCCTTCGGGATCTTTATATCAGGATTTCTTACTCGTAATATGTTTTTACCCTCCCAGTTGCCTCTTTCAGAAACATCATAAAAGTCAGAAAAAGTTCCTGATTCTTCCCCTAAAATCTCTGATATTTCATTTTTTCTCCATATATAAAATTTACCCTCTTCCCCTTCAGAATCCGCATCCAGTGCAGAAAAAAATCCCATATTGGCGGACATGAGTTCGTTTTGGATAAATTCCATCGTCTCCCGTATTGCTTTCTCATATTGAGGTTTTCCTGTCATTTGGAAAGCCTCGCTCATTACCGATATAAGAAGCGCGTTATCATAAAGCATTTTCTCAAAATGAGGAGCCAGCCATTGTGAATCTGTTGAATACCGGGCAAAACCACCCCCAATCTGATCATAGATACCTCCATAAATCATTTTGTCCAGAGAAAGACAGGCCAGATCAAGTGCTTCCTTTGTTCCCGTATAAAAATAATATTGAAGCAGGAACCGGATTGAAAAGGTCTGAGGAAATTTAGGAGCCTGGCCAAAACCACCATCCAACCGGTCGGCTGTTTTTATTATTTGTTCATATATGGTCTTGATGTCTTCCTTTAAGAATTGTTGGGGATTATCAGGTATCACGCCAATTCCGGCACTTGCTATATGGTTAGTCAGGTTGCTCGCCTGTTCTTCTATTTCAGTTCGTTTTTCTTGAAAGGCGGTTGAAATACTCTGAAGCAAAGATTTCCAGGAAGGCCGGGTTTGTAAATTGACGGGTGGAAAGTAAGTGCCACCATAAAATGGCTTCCCTTCCGGGGTAAGAAATACATTTAACGGCCATCCCCCGTTGCCTGTAATAGCCTGAACCGCATCCATATAAATAAGATCCAGGTCGGGTCTTTCCTCCCGGTCGATTTTAATATTTACAAAGAGTCTGTTCATGATCGCTGCCGTTTCAGGATCTTCAAAACTTTCTCTTTCCATAACATGGCACCAGTGACAAGCAGAATATCCGATACTTACCAGTATGGGCTTATCTTCATCCCGCGCTTTTTTAATGGCTTCATCTCCCCAGGGAAACCAGTCCACAGGATTGTGGGCATGCTGAAGTAGGTATGGGGATGATTCGTTTGCTAATCTGTTTTTGAACAATGTGGCGAATATGTAATGGTGAAAAATATGAATTGTAAGAGTCTCCGATTTATATGCTTCTTTATTAGTTCTCTTGAAGTTTTTTTATAATTCGTATATCGTTCGTATACGGTTGGTACCACATCCCAACGATATACGAACAATATACGAACGATATACGAACGAAATAAGAATACATGGCGAGTCGGGTATAATGTAATATTTGTTGGAGGATCGTTTTGAGATTACACCGGAAATAAAAAAGGCCCTGGAATACCCGGATCTTTTATAATGTTTAAATATTTTCTCCTTACTGCCCTATATTTTTCATATTGTGAAAATCAGTTTCTCTTCTTTGCAGCAAGATATTTCTCAAGTGCTGAAACCATTGATGGCGCAGAAGGTTCAGGCGCTTTGATCTCCAATACCAGACCTGCATCTTCAGCAGCCTTACTGGTATTCGTTCCGAAAGCTCCGATCAGTGTTCCATTCTGTTTGAAATGCGGGAAATTATCGAATAAACTTTTAACTCCGCTGGGAGTAAAAAAACAAATGATATCAAAAGCATCCGGATTAAATGATTCACGGATATCGTTGCTAATGGTTCGATACATATACGGCGTGGCGAATTCACAATGATTATTCTTGAGCCAGTTTATTATCTCATTATCCTGTTGGTATTCAGAAGTCGGATAAAGAAATTTTTCATTTTCCTTATGCTTGTTTACTACATCCAGCATACTTTTATTTGTGCCGTCAGCGCCATAAAATACCTTCCGTTTCCGGTACAGGATAAATTTCTGAAGGTATAATGCAACTGCTTCAGTAATACAGAAATATTTCGTGTCCTGGGAAATACTAATCTTCATCTCTTCTGACGTTCGGAAGAAGTGGTCAATTGCATGCCGGCTGGTAAAAATAACTGCGGAATAAACTCCGATTTCTACTTTTTGACGCCTGAAATCCTTGGAGGGAATTCCTTCCAGCCTGATAAATGGCAAAAAGGCCATCTCCACTTCATGGCGCCGGGCAAGTTCAAAATAGGGTGACTTATCAGATTCCGGTCGGGGTTGTGTGATTAAAATCTTTTTAACTGCAATTTCTGACATCTCGGCAATATCCTTTTTATCCCTGTTTTTAATCAATGTATAATAGTATTAGAAAAACGCGTTTGCAAAATTAAGAAGCTTTTTCCAAATAAGTGACTAACACTTTGTAAATCAATAGCAGAGGAGCTATTTCGAAAGCGCAAAGGTATAGAATAAAATGTAAACCACTGATTTTTATTTCTTTGTGCAGTGCTGCATACCCTGCAATAAATCGATATACATAAAACAAACATACCATGATGATTGAGAGAGTAATGCCTATTTCTGTAAGCAGCGGTCCTGAAAAGGTTATCAATACCAGGAAAGGGAGTAATAGGGAACCTATGACTTTATTGGTCATGAATACCACAAACAGATAAATATCCACTGTCCGGTTCAAATTGAAAATCCATCCTATAATCTTGAGTATCAAAAATTTCACGAGATAAAGGAGGCCAAGGATGATTACACAATATTCAAAATGAATCCAAAAATGCTCTGGAGATCCATAATGATAAAAGCGCATCAGGTAAGCTCCGTACAAACCTCCTGAAAACACAAATAGGATATTGAGTAAAAGGGAGGGAAAAGGGGATTGCAAAACCTGTTCTCTTAGTTGCTGTTGTCGCATGGACGCCCTGAAAAACAAGGTCATCAGGTTGGCCAGATATTTGGCAAAAAAGAATTTGACTATTGCAAAATAGAACAATAACCCCACCATAAAATAAAACATCCCTTCGAAGGATTCGGGTTCATAGCGTTCAGAACGAATATGAATTGGCCTGCCAGGAAAGTTAAAATACGCCTGCGTTTTCAATAGTCCCATCCAGTTAGTCGACAAATTGCTGAAATCCACTGGTTTTCGTTCGCTGAAGCGGATTGAGTCAGTATGATAAACAACAATGGTATCAACAGGCGTTTTAAAAAGTTTCCTGGTAAATGACTTTAAAATTACCGTATCGCCGGTCGCCGGTTTTGTCGAAATGGTATTTGTTTGTCTGGCTGAATCAGAAGTGGATTGTGCCCTGACCAGGTTTATCTGAAATAAAATAAATAATAATAGCGCAGTTCGTTTTGTCAAGAGATAAAAGGTTGACGATTGATTCAGGTTTAGCCGGGACAAAGTTTGTGATTCAACGAATATCTTTTAAAAAAAGTTTACATATCCCAGGTGAATCTTTGCCTGTCTGAATTCAAATGGATTGCTGTCCTCTTTTCCAATTGCATAAGACATGTTGAAAATCCCTGCTTTGGTTTCAAATGCAAGTCCAAGGCCAATACCCAGATAAAGATTGTTGATTGCATAACCCGGCACATCATTTTTTGCCCAACCCCCATCGATAAAACTAAATAGAAAAGAATTCATGCCAATCAGGTAGCGATATTCAAGACTACACACTGTGTATTCAGAAGCCAGAATACTTTCTTCATCAAAGCCTCTTAATAACCGGTAACCCCCGATCTGATATAATTCATTCCGGTAAATCTTAGGACTCTGATACCAGGCCGCATTCAGGGCGAAGCGGATCGTCGAAGCATGGCTAAGTTGGAAATAATGTGCTCCTGCAATATTCAGCCGAAACTGATAAGTTGACGTTAAAGCGGTGTCATAAAGGGTGCTGTAGTCGAATGAAAGATCGTTTACGTCCTTGAGTTTTGTGATTTCACTATTTTTATTCAGTCTTTTTGTGCCGGCTGATCCGATAAAATAAAGTTCGTTTCCACGAACGGCATTATACCTGTAATTAGTATTATTGAAATCATACGTAACGCCCAAACTCAGGGAACTCACATCGGCTACTTCCGGCAATTGCCGGCTAGCAATAATCTGTGCGGTATCGATTGTCAAAACAGTGCATCCAGTTGATTCAATAAAAATGGACCCCTTCTTATTCATCGATGTATTAAACTGTATACCCAGCATTCCATCTGTATTTATGTAGGAAGAATCTTTCTTGTATAATGAAAAAGCCAGGCTGGCTCCGTATGGGGAATGAAACATGTATGGCTGCTGGAAATTCACATTCAGGCGTGGTGACTGCTGTTGCAATTGTTGCCAGTCAAGGCCGAGACTTTCTCCGTTCCCAAAAGGATTCCTGAGCACTACTGTTGCCTGACCCGTAACCAGTAATTTGCCACTTTGCAGCTGATCATTATTGGGCAATAATCCAACGAGCACATCAATCTGGCTGCTCTTTTTAGTCTTGAGATATAAATTTAAAATGGAACCCGTACCTAGCATACTGACACTCCAGGGTCTTTCCTCCTGTACAAAAGGTAGTTCCAAAATGCGTCTGCTAATCATCAATAACCTGTCTTTTCTGTAGATACTTCCTTCCGGAATGCCAAGATATCTTTCCATGAAATCGACTGAAATTTTTGCATTACCTATTATACGAATGCTGTCGATCTTATACAATGGTCCTTTATCAATGCTTAGCACGCCCTTAATGGCTCCGCTATCTATCTCAACACTATCCAGTGAAATTTTAGCAAAAGGATATCCATTGTTTTCCATATAATTAAGAAGCTGTAATTCTTCAGTTTGAAAGTGATCAGGGATAGCTGGTTTACCTAAAAGTTTCTTGGAATCCCATCCGGCTGCTGTCAGCAGTTCCGTGTCTGCCTTCCTGGTCCGGATCTTCGACCAAATGAAATGTTCACCTATATAAAGGTTCAGATAAGCAGAAGCTGAATCGAATTTTACACTATCAATCGAAGCCGAAGTAAATCCTTTACTTCTGAGTATATCCGTGAGTTTGTAAACATACTCTGTGCAACCTGCCCTGTCCTTGAACGAACCGGGGATACCGAGGGACGGAGCCTTCAGAACAGAGTCGGGTGAATTAAGTTTTACATGTAGTGCGTATTGAGCAAGTGCAGGCCGGATGGATGCAAGCAACAAAAAGGGGATGAAGCCATATAATCTTAATTTTGCCATTCTCTCAAAAGCATTCTATAATTCCATAAAATTAGCCAATCCTATGGCAGGCATTTATATTCATGTTCCGTTTTGTAAACAAGCCTGCAACTATTGCAATTTTCATTTCTCAACCAACCTTGCGTTGCAAAACGATTTTACTGTCGCTTTATTGAAAGAAATTGAATTGCGGAAAACATATTTAAATCAGGAAACTGTTGAAACGATTTATTTTGGCGGAGGCACCCCCTCCCTGCTTTCCGTTTCTGCGATCAGGGATATACTGAACTCAATTTATAGGAATTTCTCAATAAGCCCTGATCCCGAAATCAGCCTGGAATCCAATCCTGATGATATGGATCCGGTTCGCTTAACTGCATGGAAAGATGCAGGCATCAACCGGCTAAGTATCGGCGTACAGTCATTTTATGAAGCTGACCTTATATGGATGAACCGTGCTCACGATGTCCGCCAGGCTGAAATGGCCGTTGAACAGGCATCTTCAGCAGGATTTAGCAATTTAAGCCTGGACCTGATTTACGGATTACCGGAACTTACAAACGAAAAATGGTATGAAAATCTCCGGAAAGCTATTTCCCTTAATCCTGCGCATATTTCCTGTTATGCTTTAACCGTCGAACCCAAAACAGCGCTTTTTAATATGATTCAAATGAAAAAAACTACTGATGTGCAACCTGAAAAACAGGCTGACCAATTTTTAATTGCCATTCAGGAACTGGAAGCTGTGGGATTTGAACACTATGAAATATCAAGTTTTGCCAAACTTGGCAAAAGAAGCAGGCATAACAGTGCTTACTGGCAATCGAAAAAATATCTGGGACTCGGGCCGGCTGCACATTCTTTCAACGGTACAGGCCGCCAATGGAATATTGCCAATAATGTTCTTTATATCAAAGCCCTTATGGAAGGTCAATTGAAGATGGAATCTGAAAATCTGTTACCCAGGGATTTGTTGAACGAATATATCATGACTTCCCTGCGAACAAAAGAAGGACTTGATCTCCAAAAGGTTTCAGATCAATTCGGTAATGAAAAAAAACTTTCACTGGAAAAAAGTGCTAAGCAATATATTCAATCAAAAAAAATAGAACGGAAAAAGGAGAAACTAATACTCACTAATAGTGGAAAACTTTTCGCAGATGGTATAGCAGCGTCTTTATTTTTCGATTGAATGAGATTGTTGACTGGCGTTAAGCATTCAGTCTTAAGCATTAGGCGTTTGGCGTTTGGCATTGACCGGTTCATCTTTGTGGTTTTCAAAAAACCGTTCTTTCAAGTACTTGAAAAGCTGGCCTACCGAAAGAATCGCTACCATTACGAGGATGGCTGTAAATCCAAAACCTTGGTATGAAAGCGGTGTCATATTACATTAGTCGTTAAAAAATCAGACCAGTAAACTTTCTATTCGTTTAAATGCTTCCTTAACATTAACATTTTCCCATAGTATCTTATAAATCGTATCTGCAATTGGAATATCTGCCTTCAACTGTTTATTAATCCTGAAAAGACAAAGGCTGCCATTGTATCCCTCTGCTATCATATTCAATTCCAGTTTTGCCGCACTGACCGAATATCCCTTTCCGATCATATTCCCAAAAGTTCTGTTTCTGCTAAATAATGAATAACAGGTAACGAGCAGATCTCCAAGGTATACTGAAGCGGCATAATTCGCTGTCTTTTTCTCATGTTCGGAATCCATTGCATCATGGATGCCGACTTCCATATGGCGAATGCCAGCTTTCAATAAAAATCCGGCCATTTCATCTGCACAATTGGCTATAAATACACTGAGAAAATTATCTCCATATTCCAATCCATGGCCAATACCAGCCCCGAGGGCATAAATATTCTTCAAAACCGCCGCATACTGAACACCATAAATATCATTATTCGTAATAGTGTTTAGATAATCTGTAGTAAAATAAGACGCCAATTCCTGAGTGGATGTTTCAGAAAGTCCTGAAAAAGTCAGGTAAGATAATTTTTCGGCTGCTATTTCTTCTGCATGACAGGGGCCCATAACCGTAAAATACCCTTCGGTCTCAAACTGAAATAGTTGCTTCAGATAATCATTTAATAGTAGATTCTTACCCGGAAGAATACCTTTTACGGCTGAAAGTATCTGTTTACCCTCAAATATTCCAGCAGGCAGTGGGTCGAAGATTTGTTCAATATAAGCTGAAGGAACAGCTATTATAAGGAAATCTGAATCATTGATCAGTTTTACCAGATCGTTTGTCAGATTAAGGCGGTTGATATCAAAATAAACAGAACTGAGGTATTGAGGATTATGGCCCTTTTTTCTGATATGATCTATTACCCCTGGATTCCTGATCCACCAGTTAAGCGATTGCTGATTGTCTGTCAGAATTTTGACAAGTGCAGTTCCCCAGCTTCCGCTTCCTATAATTCCAAATCGCATTGAATCCTGAATTTAGGTGAATAAAACCCCCGTTCCGGATCATTTCTTTGCTTCAAATAATTTGTCTTTGTCCACTACGGTAACCTTGGTGCCATTGTTCAATATTTTACTCACAGTTCCGTAGGGACCGGTAACGACTTCATCACCCAGTTTAAGGCCATTCACAACTTCGATATTATTTACATCCTGGATATCCGTTTTGACATTTACCTGTTTAACTGTTTTATCCAGCTGCAACAGGAAGACTACTTCATCCAGATCACCACCTGAAGAAACCTGTTTGACATCGCCGTTTTGATCTTCTACCGGTTTCTTATCTTTTGCTGCATCCTTACTGCCGGTATTCTTTTCCCTGGTTGTAACAGCATTGATCGGCACGGACAATACATCCTTATGTGTTTTTGTTTGAATGTCGGCACTGGCTGTCATTCCAGGACGAAATACGAGACCCTTGGGTCTTTTATTATCTGTGAGATCTTTATATGTGGCAGGATCCAGACGGATATGCACTTTGTAATTTGTTACGTCATTGGTCGTGCTGCTGGAAGTCGTGGCCGTTGAGACGATACTACTGGCTATCTGGGTTACAATACCTTTGAATTTTCTACCATTGTAAGCATCCACTTCAATAATAGCGGAATCACCCAGGTGTACTTTTGTAATATCGTTTTCACCTACGTCTACAACAGCTTCAATTTTACTCATATCAGCAACTCGCATAATTTCGGTACCAGCCGCAAATTGATTACCTGCAACACGTTCACCTTTTTTTACACTGAGCAGGGAAACCACACCATTTAATGGTGAAGTAATTGTTGTCTTGTCGACGTTTGCCGCCTGGATAGCAAGATTTGCTTTTGCACTTGAAACAGCTGCTATATTACTTGTTACATTCTGAAGTGCGGCATTATAATTTGCCTGGGCAGTTCGCAATGTAGTAGTAGCAGTTTCAAATTCCGAAAGAGAAATAACTTTTTGTGAAAGAAGCGTTTTCTGTCTGTCGAACTGAGTCTGCGCCGCATCCATAGTAGCTTTTAAACCCGGTAACTGGGCTTTCACATTATCCACCATGGCTTCCTGCTGATTCACCTGGGCGGCTGCCTGGTTCTTCTGATTTGAATAAATATCGGCAAAAATCTTTGCCAGCAGTTGGCCCTTCTTTACACTATCGCCCTCTTCTACATTCAACTCGACAATCTGACCCGAAATATCAGAGCTCAATTTTACTTCAGTTTCGGGATAAATTTTCCCGCTGGCAGTTACTGTTTCAATAATGGTATGCTTGCCTGCTTTTTCCACTGAGACTTTTGTCCCTTCCTCTTTGCCAATAATCCCGTTCTTTTTTAAAATAATGACAACGAGTATTATGACCACAAGGCTAACAATGATCCAGATCAGCTTCTTATTCATACGAAGGTTGTTGTATAGGTGTTTTTATAATTTAATGCCAAGACCTTTATAATATTCCAGCACTTTAATACGGAATACATAATCATACTGGGCGATAAGTACATTTATCCGGGCTGTAAATAAATTGTTCTGATTAGTTAAATAATCTATGGTATTCAGCATCCCGATACTATATCTTTTGCTTGAAAGATCGAATGATTTTTCTGCAACAGTAACGGCTTTCTTGTTTGCCTCAAATTTCTCGAGCGAAGCCACAGCATTGTAATATGCCTGGTATACACCCTGCTTCAAAGTCATCAGGTCGTTCTCCTTTGAAAGTTTGGCCGTAGCAACGTTGAGTTGCGCTTTTTTATAATTTATTCTTTGGCTATTCCCGTTAAAAATGGGGATATTCAAAGAAAGTCCTACCTGTTGACCGAAATTATTACTTAGCTGATCTCCGTATCCCTGAAATGCTTTGTAGAAAGGCTGGCTGCTGTAAACAGGCGTTATATTGGGATAATATACAGGATATTGTTCGCTGGGTACCGGATTCGTATTTAAAGCATAAGAACCCGGTAACGGAGCACTGGATGTAAGATAATCCACATGGCGCAGGTCATTAAAAAAATTATCACCCAGTGCGCCATATGCCGTAAGTGTAGGGTATAGTCTTCCGCGGTTGTAGTCCACATATTTTTCAGCCGAAGTAATCCGCAGGTCATTCATTTTTTGTTGGGGAAAAGAGTTGACGGCCAAAGAATATACAATATCCGGTTGAAGCTGTGATATGGGCTCTATTGGAATCGTTTCTATCGGAGGGGTATCCAGATCAAACGGAGCAGCTGCATCCAGATTTAGTATTGCTTTGAGTTGAAGATTGTCCAAATCATATGTTTCCTGTGCAGTAATCACAGATGCCGTATCCGTGGCAAACTGAACTTCCAGCTCGGCAGCATTCAACTCAGGTACGGACCCGGCATCCACCAGTCTGCGAGTGTTTTCGAGCTGCTGCGATGTTAACTGGAGTTTGGTTAACGCAAGTGTTACCTGTTCTTTTGCCAATAAGGCTGAAAGATAGCCGGCGGCAACATTTAAAGTAACGTCATTTTTGATCTTGTCGATATTTATAACCTGTGCCTCGTAGCTGTATTTGTTTGATTCCGTTGCCCGCTTTAAAGCGAACCAGTTGAAAAGCGTAATACCAACTTGCAGGCTATAAATTTGTGAAAGGCCCTCTGTATTTGTATAAATATTGGTTGTCTGATTAATAGAGCGTCCAAAATTAAGTCCCAGCCCTGTATTTCCACTGGCTGTTCCATATTGAGCCCATTTGGATTGGTCCAGCGTCAGCTTGGAAGTTCTTGAATCAATATCTGCCTGTTTAATGGAAATATTATTGGCCATTGCATAATCCACACACCGGCGAAGGTCCCATTTGTCCTGGGCAGCAAGGTGGAAAACAGAAAAGAGTGCGGATAAGAATAAGGTTAGTATTTTGGTCGTTCTCATGAAACAAGTTTATAGAGGGTCTCCACCGCCACCTTGATTTAATAAGGGCAGAAAGAAGTATTGCAAAATAAAGAAACCATTCTCATTCCCAATCAAAAAAAAGCATAAAGTGAAGTTAGAATGATGAACGGAAAGCCTGATTCAGATCATCTATCAGGTATTTTGCAGATTCCAAACCCACATATAACCTTAGCATTCTGTGTTCCATATTCCCTGCATCGAATTCCGCGTCTTCCAGGCTGGCACAGCGGGGTAAAATCAACGATTCATGGCCACCCCAACTAACCGCCATCATTATATGTTTTAGATTTTCACAAAAAAGGACGATTTCCTTCCTTTTTTCTGTTCTGACAAAAAAACTGATCAGCCCGCAGGCGTTTTTCATTTGTTTTCTTGCCAGTTCAAATTGGGGGAAAGATTCATCCAGTGGAAATAATACCGATTCCACCAAGGGGTTTGTTTTTAAATATTGAAGAACCTCCTTCGTAGATTCTGTTATCCTTTCAAGTCTTGTTTCTAGGGTTCTTAATCCCCTTATTAAAAGCCACGCATTGAAGGGTTGAATGCCACTTCCTACAGCCATATATTCACAATCGAAGATTTTTTTTATCATTTGATGTCTGCCAGTCAGAATACCGCCCAGGGTATCACTATGACCTCCGATGTATTTCGTGGCTGTTTGCATGCACATATCAATACCCATCGGGATAGGCTTCTGATACAGTGGTGTACAGTATGAGTTATCCATCAGGGTAATAAGATCGTTTCGTTTTGCAAAATCAACAACCTTTTCTATATCCTGAATTGCAAAGTTCCAGGAGTTGGGGCTTTCCAGGTAAATAAAGCGGCTGTTAGGCTTTAATACATTTTCAAATTGTTCGATTTCAGTTCCTTCAATATATGTAGTTACAACTCCAAACCTGGAGAAGATCAAATCGAACATTCGCTTAACCCAGCTGTATGGATTTTTTACGGAAATAATATGATCGCCTTTATTGACATTGGCCAGAACAGCTGCAAAAATGGCCGCTGCACCGCTATTGAAAACCAGACAGTCTTCCGCCTCATCCAGGGCAGCCAGTTTTTTTCTTAGAATATCGACGGTTGGGTTCAATCCCCGACTGTATAAATAACCGGAATATTCGTCTGCAAATAATTTCTTCAGTTCATCGACC
>Ga0207065_1056_pt1 | contig 19400 bp, 16 predicted proteins | sample Alteio_BWMinCont_27_FD_153492 | JGI IMG/M metagenome (GOLD analysis project Ga0207065, IMG submission 153492) | Enriched cells from forest soil in Barre Woods Harvard Forest LTER site, Petersham, Massachusetts, United States -... | ecosystem: Environmental > Terrestrial > Soil > Temperate forest >...
GTTGGCTAAGAAACAAAATTCTTATAACAGCTACAATATTTTCATTGGACTAGTTGAAGATCATTGTTCACCAAATAAAAAACAAAAAGACCTAATCCGAAACGAGCTGACAATAGTAGACGAAGAGGCCCAACCCGTAATCAAAAAAGTACATAAAGCAAATAAAGCGGATGCAAATCCATTAGCGGGACTATTTGAAATTGTCATAGATGGAAAGAAATTTGTTGTTGAATATGAGTCTGATTCTAACTTGCGTGACACAGAGCAAGTACCTCTGATTGAAAATGGCGGCGTAGAAGCTTTCTTTAAACGGGAAGTCCTGCCTTTTGCCTCAGACGCATGGATTGATACAACTAAAACTCAAATCGGCTATGAAATTTCATTCACCAAACATTTTCACAAGCCCTTATTGCTAAGGACTTTAGAAGAAATTTTAATAGATATACAGAAATTGGAAAACGACAGTAAAGACCTGCTAAAAGAGATTATTTCAGAGGCTGAATTATGTCGTTAAAAAAATATCCTACATACAAAAAATCACGTCTTTCCACCGTGGGTATGATTCCAGCTCAATGGATAGAAAAAAGAGCGAAGTACTTATTTTCTGAAGTCGATGAACGATCAGAAACTGGGACAGAAGAAATGCTCTCAGTTTCCCATCTCAGAGGTGTTGTACGCCGTAAACTTTTAAATGTAACAATGTTTCAAGCTGAATCTAATAAAGGACTAAAACTGTGCCAAACAGGTGATGTAGTCATAAATACTATGTGGGCTTGGATGGCAGCCTTGGGAACATCAAAAGAATTAGGTTTAGTTAGTCCTTCCTATGGTGTTTATCGTCTTCACCAAAAGAGTGCTTATTATCCAGACTATCTTGATTATTTACTTAGGATAGAGGCTTATCGTGCAGAGTATATGTGCAGGTCTACAGGCGTACGTTCATCTAGGCTGAGGCTCTATCCTGATAAATTTTTAGATATCCCTATACTCTGTCCACCATACAAAGACCAAGAAGCAATTGTCCGATATCTCAAGTCTAAGACCATCCAAATAAATAAAATTATTCAGAAAAAAAAGCGTTTAATTGAGCTGCTTAAGGAGCAAAAACAGGTCATTATTAATCAAGCTGTCACCCGCGGACTGCACCCCAAAGTTAGTCTCAAACCAAGCGGGGTTGAATTGATTGGCGATATTCCCGAACATTGGAAGATAAGTAGATTGCGAAATCTTGCAACTGTAAGAGCAAGCGGAGTAGACAAACATACAGTGGATGGAGAACCCCCCGTTCTACTCTGTAATTATGTTGATGTTTATAAAAACAATGAAATAACAGACCAGCTTGACTTTATGAAGGCGTCTGCTACACCGGCGGAAATTGCAAATTTTAAACTTCTTCAGGGTGATGTAATAATTACAAAAGATTCTGAAGACTGGAAAGACATTGGAATCCCTGCCTACGTTCCGCAAAACATAGATAATTTAATTTGTGGATATCATTTGTCTTTAATTCGCCCCTATAATGACCTGATTGACGGAAGGTTTTTATATACGTCATTACTTTCAGAAGCAATTGCTGACCAATTTCGTATTTCTGCAACAGGAGTCACTCGCTTCGGTCTTTCTCAGGGATCAATAAAAGATGTCCAAATTCCTTTGCCTCCTATAGCAGAGCAAAAAGCAATTTCAGAGTATGTCAAAATTGAAAATGAATCCACAAATCAAGCTATCGCAAGAACACAAAAGGAAATTCATCTTATCCAGGAATATCGCACCCGCCTTATTTCCGATGTGGTAACAGGCCAACTTGATATTCGCAATATCGAAATTGTCAATATTGTCGAGGAAGAACTCATTGAAGATATTCTCGAAGAAGAACAAGAAGAGGAGTCTTTAGAGCTCATAGGAGCCGGCGATGATGACTGACACGAGCGAGAAGGGACTTGAAGATCTAATCCTCAACTACTTGATACAGCAAGGTGGTTACGAGGCTGGCAGCAATGAAGATTTTGATCGCGAACACGCTCTCGACTTAACTAAGCTTTCAAATTTTATTCGTACGACACAACCAAAGGTCTATGAAGACATTGGTCTTCTTGAAGAAGGGGCGAGAAAAACACAATTCTTGAATCGATTGCAGGGAGAAATTGCTAAGCGCGGGATCGTTGATGTTCTAAGAAACGGCGTCCGACACGGCCCTCACACGATTGACCTCTATTACGTTACCCCTACTCAAGGTAATGTGAAGGCAAACGAGCTATATAGCGCAAATATTTTTAGCGTCACGCGCCAGCTTCGTTATAGCCGCGCTGAGACGATGCTTGCCCTTGACCTAGCTATCTTTATCAACGGATTGCCAATAATGACCTTTGAGCTTAAAAACAAGCTCACTAAGCAAACAGTAAGCGATGCGGTACAGCAGTATTGTAAAGATCGTGACCCGCGTGAACTTCTGTTTCAATTTGGGCGATGTACCGTCCACTTTGCCGTTGATGATCACGAGGTTCGCATGTGTACCCATCTTAAAGGTAAAGCTTCGTGGTTCCTCCCATTCAATAAAGGCCATAATGCCGGTGCTGGGAATCCTCCAAACCCCGACGGCATCGCTACGGACTACCTTTGGAAAGAAATTTTAGCCAAAACTTCTCTATCTAACATCCTTGAAAATTATGCGCAGATTATTGAAGAAAAAGACGACAAAGGATGTAAAAAATCTAAGCAACTCTTTCCCCGATACCATCAACTTGATGTGGTAAGAAAGTTGCTTGCTAATGCACCACAATCCGGGGTGGGAAAACGCTATCTTATCCAGCATTCTGCCGGCAGCGGAAAGAGCAATTCCATTGCATGGTTAGCGCATCAACTAATCGAATTAACTCAAGGAGGGCAAGCCCTTTTTGATAGTGTTGTTGTTGTTACAGATAGAAGAGTGCTCGATAAGCAAATTCGCGATACGATCAAGCATTTCGCTCAGGTATCTGCAACAGTCGGACATGCGGAACGATCTGGCGACCTTCGACAATTCCTGAAGGGCGGCAAGAAGATCATTATTACAACAGTCCAAAAGTTCCCCTTCATCTTAAAAGAAATTGGTGATGATCACCGAAAATCCCATTTTGCGATCATTATCGATGAAGCGCACTCAAGCCAGGGCGGAAGAACGGCTGCTAAAATGAATATGGCTCTTTCTAAAACTGACTCTGAATCCGATGAAGAAGAGACCGTTGAAGATCAAATTAACAAAATCATGGAGAGCAAGAAGATGCTCTCCAACGCGACTTATTTTGCCTTTACTGCTACCCCAAAGAATAAAACTCTTGAGATCTTCGGAGAGCCGTTTAAAGAGGGAGATGTAACAAAGTTTTGTCCCTTCCATTCCTATACAATGAAACAAGCAATCGAAGAAGGATTTATTCTCGATGTGCTTAAGAACTATACTCCCGTTGAAAGTTACTATCTTCTAGCTAAAAAACTAGAGGGAGACCCTCTTTACGACTCCAAAAGAGCCCAAAAGAAGCTTCGTAAATATGTAGAATCGCATAGCCATGCCATTCGCGAAAAAGCAGAGATCATGATAGACCATTTCCATGAACAGGTTATTGGCCAACGAAAAATGAATGGACAAGCGCGCGCGATGGTAGCCACTGGGACAATCGAAAGGGCGATTCAATACTACTTTGCCTTCAAGGACTATTTAAAAGAGATCAAAAGCCCCTATCAACCCATCGTTGCCTTTTCAGGAGAACATGAGTATCCTAAAGGTGGGAAGAAAGTGTCTGAAGCGACACTTAATCAGTTTCCGAGTAAGGATATTACCGACAAGATCCAGCAAGATCCTTACCGCTTCCTTATCGTTGCGGACAAGTTCCAAACCGGCTATGACGAGCCGCTCCTTCATACGATGTACGTAGATAAAAAATTGTCTGGGATTAAAGCCGTTCAAACGCTCTCTCGTCTTAATCGGGCACACCCATCTAAATATGACACATTCGTACTCGACTTCAGCAACGATTCAGACACCATTAAAGAATCTTTTGCTGATTTCTATAGAACAACTTTACTTAGTGAAGAGACCGACCCTAATAAATTGCATGATCTCCAAGGAGATTTAGATAGGGCTCAAGTATACTCAATCGAGCAAATCGATGATTTGGTGACAAAATATATTTCTGGAGCTGACCGCGACAAGCTCGATCCCATTCTAGATCAGTGCGTTGCCATCTACCAATCGGATCTTGACGAAGACAATCAAGTTGATTTCAAGAGCAAGGCTAAAGCATTCGTTCGCACTTACGGTTTCCTCTCTTCAATTTTGCCCTATTCCAATACATCATGGGAAAAGCTTGCCATCTTTTTAAATTTTTTGCTTCCAAAGCTTCCTGCGCCAAAAGAAGAAGATCTCTCGAGAGGTATTTTGGATGCCATTGATATGGATAGCTATCGTGTCGAAGTTAAATCTGCTCTCAAAATTACCCTACCTGATGAAAATGCCGAGATAGAACCTGTGCCGACCCGCGCCGGAGGAAGAAAAGCAGAGGCTGAACTAGATCACTTGAGCAATATCCTTAAAACGTTTAACGACCTTTTTGGAAGTATCGAATGGAAAGACGGTGATAAAATCCGCAAAATTATCGCCGAAGAGCTTCCTGCTAAGGTCAGGGCAGATCCTGCTTACCAAAATGCAATGAAGAACAACGACAAACAAAATGCCCGGATCGAGCATGATAAAGCCCTACAGCGCGTCATGGTAGAACTTTTGTCAGACCACACTGAACTATTCAAACAATTTAGCGACAATCCCTCCTTTAAGAAATGGCTCTCTGATACCAACTTCGGGGCGACTTATAATGAGAAGGGTTCACGAAATGAAAAACGCGCTCCCTAAATCAAGTACCGATTCTTTACCGATTTTAACTCCGACTCATTTCTTTCAATACGAAACCCATCCGTTATGGATCTGGTACGACCTTTTTGGCGATCAGTCAAAAAAAGAGGAGATTTCCGAATTCGTTCTTAAATTGATGGATGAGGGCATTATTCACGAGAAAACCTTCATCGAAGGTTTAGATTACACTGAAGTCAAGGCTGAAAACACTGAGGAAGCCTTTCACGCAACATTTGATTTGATGATGCGTGGGACTCCTCTCATTTACCAAGGATGCATTCAAATTGAACGAGAAGGCACCCTTTACCGTGGCAGACCTGATCTTCTTGAAATACGGGAAGGAACATCTCATTTTGGTAATTGGCACTATGCTCCCATAGAAATCAAATCATCTTCTGAGATCAAGCCCTTACACAAGCATCAGCTTAACTTTTACTCCCTTATTCTCGAAGAGCTTCAACGCGCTCTACCTCAAGAGATGGGTGTCATCAACCGACATCAAACGAGATTGCAGTATCTTGCATCAACCGAGGACTATGAAAAGACGAAAATGCTCAGCGAAGAGATTCTCGTGGTAATGCGTGGCAACAAGCCTCCAAGTACCATCACGAGCAAGTCTAAAAATAGCCCGTGGTTTAAGGTGGCACTGCGGGAAGCAGAAGACAGTCGAGATGTTTCTTTGGTTTATAAGCTCGATAATCGAAGCCTTAAAAACTTGCGCGGTATGGGGATAAAAACGCTCGATGATCTCGTTTGCGCAAAGATCGACCGTCTTCCCAAAATTCCCTACGCCTCAGCCGATAGACTTCAAAGAGCCCAACTCCAAGCCAAAGCACTTATCCAAGATACGATTATCCCGCTGGAAACCTCCCCTGAACTTCCGAGCCATCGACTTAAACTTTACTTTGACATTGAAGGAAACCCACTCTTAGATATCGATTATCTCTTTGGGATCTGGGTCAGCGGTGATCCAGATCAGCTATACACCCCTAAAAATAATGCCCGAGTTTACGAAGGTGAGGAGGGCTATTTTGTTTACTTTCTAGCCGAACACCCCAATGAAGAAGAGTCGATGTGGAAAGCATTTTTGGAGTGGATAGCTGTCCTCCCTAACGAATATTCCGTTTATCATTATGCGAACTATGAAAAGGTACATATCAGGAAGCTAAACGATCAATACGGTGGCTCCGAAACGCTAGAGATATTCCAAAGTAACTTAATCGATCTTCAAAAAGTTGTAGAACAGTCTGCGATATTTCCCCTGTACTTTTACTCCATTAAAGATCTCGCCAAGTCTCGCTTCATCAATTTTAAGTGGCGTCATCAAAAAGCAGGTGGCGGCCTAAGCGTTTTTTGGTATGATCAATGGCTTGCAACTGGTGACAAGACCATCCTCGAAGATATCATCAATTACAATGAAGATGACGTCCGCGCAACGGAAAAATTATATACTTACATTTTTAAATTAATAAAGGTTAACACGCGTGGAAATAGAAAGGTTGGGATAAATCTATGAATCCAATTAAGACAATCGGGCCTCTTCATTTCGCTGATTTACACGACAAGAGGTTTGAAGATTTATGTGTCCAATTGATATACACAATGAGAAATTGGATTAATTTTCAACATCATGGCAGGAAGGGAAAAGATCGTGGAGTGGATATCCAAGGTGAATTTATTGATGACACGGATGCTCATGCATCTACAAGAAAAACTTGTGTCATCCAATGCAAAAAATACAAGGATATTTCCAAATCAGAATTATGCAAAATTCTTGATGATTTCTTAGAAAATAAAAACCCAATCCCCGATGTATATTTGATCATGGTAGCGTGTGACGTAAGTCGGGATACTTATGAAGAGTTTCAAAAGTATGCGAAACAAAAAGGATTTTTAAGCGTAGACATATGGACTGCTGCCAATCTAGAGGCAGAATTGTATGCTCGACGTCCTGATTTGCTATATGTATTTTTTGGTGTGAAGATATTCAGTCAAAGATTGGCAACAGTTGCAAGAATTCAACGAAGAATTTCGATGAAGAAAAAAGTATATGCTCAATTGATGCCAGAAAAAGGTAAAGCTAAGAAAAATGGAAGTGAAGTTTTAGAGGTAATTATTCATGACGTTCACCGTGATATGTATCCGGACTCTAATTTTTCATCATCTGGAATATCTCCTTGGTTTAAGCTAGAATTTGTTAAAACTTATTACGGCGGACTTTCATTTTACTTGAGCATTGAAAACATTCTTATCAACAAAGAAACGGGCAAATGGAAGCTGTGGGATTATGAATCCGAAATTTCTTCGGAGTATCTTAAGATCACAGCCTTTCGAGTAGGAAATATTCCATACGACAACATCGTTGACATTGATATTGAAGGAGACGAATATTATATGTTTCCTCACATCTATTGTGAGTTTAATCATCTTGGTAGCCCCTACGAAAGAATTTGGTATAAAGTCGCTCCCCAAGATGAGGCGTTGATTAACACTCTTAGCCCTGAAGATATGGAAAATTGATTGGCCACAAGATTTTTTATACGCTGTGTTTTTTTCTCAATTTTCTGAAGAAACTCTTCAGCTTTAATTCTATAAACTAACCACAAAACATTTAAAAAAATGTTTTTGATAGCATGCAGATTTAATCTCTAATTTCAAAAGGGCTTTGAGCTAAAAATTTCTTGATATCGCCTATGACTGGAAGTGGCCCTTTCAATAGGGTTGTGTAGCTGACTACTCCGTCCAAGTTGGGCACTAAGGAGTTATTTCTCTGTCCTGTAGGTTCTATAATGAAGCTCAGAACATCAAGTGCGGCACGAGTTGGCGGAACCACTTGATAGATGTAGCCATCAGACCATTTGTGTTGATGAAACTGACCTATTAGATTTCTAGATCCTTTTAAAAACACGTTGAAAGTGAGAAGAGGAGGATTTTTTTTCTGAGTATGTTCGATTGGGACTTCTACGAGATCTCGATCACAATTATACCAGTACGATTGAATGGATTGAATTCGGTTTGCAGCCCCCTTCAGTAAACTATCAAAGGGTAACGGTATTCTTTTTCTAAAAAATGCTATAGAAGACATCAAATGAATAAAAAAATAGTGAAGAGCGTGATCCGGCTCTTCAAAGATACAAAGATGGATATACCAAGCGGGAATTTTAAAATCATCTGTAGCCTCAGGCATCATAATTAACCCTCTGGCTCGACTTTCTCCGGGAACTACTGGAACATATCCAATAACTCCTTTATTTAAAACCACCACGAGATCGATTCTTTGACTTTTAGGAATAGTCTGGTTTATTTCTTTAAGATTTTTGGCTAGGGTCTTGAGTGATGTAGTCGACGTGTAGGCAAAAACCACTCCCAAGCAAGTTATTGAAATAAAATTTGAAAAATTTACTTGTTGATCATGGTTTGATATCGGACTTCTCTTTAATCTCTTTATGCTGGCAATTTTTTCGGCTGCATCTTTAAGCTCCTCCTTATTTAGATTAGATTTTATTTCTATTGCAGCTGCTATACTGTCAGAGGGAAGAATTTGTGCCACAAACCCTTCTCCCGCCCTATAAACAGGGTTGTTTTCAGCATCATAAATTAAAGTATCGAATTGTTGGGAAATGTTATCTTCAGAATCAATGGCAATCCCATTTGCGGCGGCAAATCTTCTAGGCAGATGATTATTGAGAAACTTATTTAGTACATTTTCTGTCTCTGTCCCAGCTGTGGCATAATGTGGCATCGTTTCACGAATTTTCGCAAAATCTGCATTAAGCCCCTTACTGGCAGCTTTAAAAAGATTTTCAGCTGTAAATGGGGGAACGGTGTTTTTCTTTGTCGATTTTGATTTTCGTGCCATTCTAATGTTATTCTAATTCTGTGAGGCTTAATTTCATTACGTCAATCTCAAATTTAACCCCATAGCAACACAAAGAGAAACAATTGTATGCCATTTGGGGTTGCCTGTTCCTGAAAGTGTTTTGTATAAGCTTTCTCGGCCAACATGAGCTTTTTTAGCTAATGCACCCAAACCACCTTGCGCATCAGCGACATTACGTAGAGCGATAAGAAAAAGTTATCGGGAGTCTTCATCACCTTTAAGGCTTTCTTCTAAAGCAGCATTTAAGTATGCAACGGCTTCATCGTGATCCTTTAGATGCTCGATAAGGAAATCTTGATACTTCTCACTTCTTGCCATAATCTCACTCCCTTGATTGATAATCTTTCAAATAATGCATCATTGCTTTAGCGATGTCCTTTTCTCGAGGGCCATTATCATCATTGAAAAAAAGAAGAATAACTTTACTCCCGATCTTAACGTAATAAACTCTAAATCCCTGACTGTAATGAATCCTAAGTTCGCAAACTCCTTTTTGTAAAGTTTTGCAGTCGCCAAATTTGCTATAAGAAATTACTAAAAGCAAACTTACTCAATCATTTCCCACTGTAATTTACATAAACAGCGATGCTTATTAATTCTTTCCTTGTCTTGCCATCCCTGACACAAACTAGCGCCTGAACACCCAATATCTAATTCTGGCCTATTATATTGAGCCCTAAGGTCGAAGCCTCCTTCTACGCATTCGCGCATCGGACACTTGATGAAAAGTTCATCCTTTCTAAGAGTAATAACAGTCTCTTTAGTAAAAGGACCGACCATATCCGAATTCTCAAAACACGCCTTAATTTTAATAAAATTCACAGGCTGCTCTTCGTTACATTTCATAATTACCTCATCACTTTTCCTAGTAGGCTGTTTCATAGATTTAAACACCAAGCTTCTTAGCATAATCTTTCAATGTATCCATTAGGATACATTATTTTCAAGTGAATTTTAAGCTATTAATTTTGAGAGGGTTGAAAATTCTTGAAAGAGACTCAGCCAGTCAAAAGTTCGAAGTGTACCCAGTAACTGGAGTTTTCTCTATAGAAAGTAGGGGTAAAAAAGGGTTCCCCAAAACCCTCCCTCATAGTCAGATGCCGTAATTCTGCCGGAGTATGGCAATCCCTTCCGAGTCTTTTCTCTACGATCTTTTAGCCGTTCACTTTTTGCAGTGAGTAAGCTGCATCTATCTCCTCGGAAAAATGAAGCAGTCGTCAGGCATAGCAAGAGGTTGGGGTTTGAGTTGGTAAAAAACGATTTGACTAATTCACCAATTCCAATCGAATTGTTTCAAAATTTATTAGGTTGGTCTTGGAATACCAGATCTGAAAACAACAATTTCGTTAATACTTAAGCCCTGTTCTTTTAAAGGTGAAAAATTAGATCTTTCCTTGCATGAGAGGCCACGAGTCAAGAACTTGGTTTTTCATTGCCCTATTGAGTTTTCTATTATCTATCTTGATAGAAGGATTGGCTTCCAATAGTATTTTTAATATTTTTTGCTTTAAGGTCTTGTAAGGAGCGAGAAGCCGAATCTCTTCGGCTAGGAACTCTTCTGTTGAAGAGATACCCTTCTGGGAGATGAGAAATTTTACATGAAACGTTCTGTATCCGAAGCGAGATTTAGATTTCTTTATTATTTGAGCTGGTCCCATTGGTGATACGACAAAATCTTTTACAAACAACAAAGGATTAGTTCTTAATGTGAACAGGTTAATAGGAAATTGGTTTTTTTTGATCGCGTTGGCAACCTGTTTCAGGCTTCCTTTAACATTATGAATTCTTAACAAGTCTTTAATAGCGGAAAGGACGTGGAAACCAAGGAGGATAACACCTCGAATGGCCTGTTCAAAATCTTCTATAGTAGTATCTTTGGTCTCTGTTATTCTTTCCGGATGCAATAGTTCGCTTGGTTTACCAAATGCATTCCTATAGCTAAGAAGTAGAGCCTTATGCTGTTTGCTTGCTATTGTCAGGACACTTTCAAAGCGAGAGCTTTCGTTGTTTAGTTTGTGTGGGATTTGGATTTGACCCGCTTTGTTTTTTTCAGCGTACCAGCATTTTTGAGGATCTAGGCTTATGGTGATTTGTTGGACGTTATCATCTATCGCTTTAATCTCTGTCCCTGCCGTCTTATTAGTACAGCCCCAGAAAGTTTTGCGATCCTTCATGTCCTTCTTTTTTTTAATAAGTTCATGTAATAAGTTATAGTGATGATAGTACGCAGTAGCGTTCGCCTTCTTAAATCCAATTAAGTCTGTTAGAATTTCGACAAGTTTGCGCCTCCATAGAGCTAGTTCATCTATTTTTGCCTGAAAAATCTTACTGCTCATTGGCCTATCTATTTCTTGAGGTTGCGGAGCATCGCGATTATCTCCCAAAAAACCACATGCAAACATTAGACTAAACATTGCTTTATCAAATTCATTAAGAACATTATGTAAATAGTATTTTTTTGAATCTGTTGTAGGGGAAAGGTGCACCCTGTATGACAAATCATCAATCATTAGCTTTTTGCGTATTTGTGATGCTGCATGCACCAACAACTCATACATTTTCTCATGTGTAGCCTTGTTATGTTCCATTTGTATGTCTATGCCCATATTGTGATTGAAAAAGAGCGAATCTTTAGAGAATTATTCTAACTTAATCTAAGGTTGAGTCCCATCGCCACACATAACGAAACAAGGGTATGCCATTTAGGGTTCCCTGCGCCTGAAAGAGTTTTGTAAAGGCTTTCTCGACCGACATGAGCTTTTTTAGCTAATTTGCCGACCCCACCCTGTGCTTCTGCAACATTTCGTAAAGCAATAAGAAAAAGATGTTGTGATTCTTCATCGCCTTTAAGACTTTCTTCTAGCGCGGTATTTAGATAGGCGACTGCTTCATCATGGTCTTTGAGCTTTTCAAGAAGCCAATCTTGGTATTTCCTGCTTTTCCTCATGGATTGCTCTTTTAGACGGTTGCATGTACGAGTTTAGCAAGTGTGTGTAGGGTAGGATTTTTGTTTCTAAAAGCGTGGTATAGGGTTGTTCTGGGTAGATTATGCTCTCTTGCAAACTGGCTTTTGTTTTTGGCGTTGATATGGGCTTCTAAAATTTCAATCACCCCATCAGGATCATTTTCCTTGAGGCATTCCCAAATCGCTTTGGCGATGAGCTTCTCATCCAAAAGGTCTTTGAGTGGGTTATATTCACGGGGCTGCTTTTTAAATTTAGTCATAGATCCATTCTTTATAAATTTTTTCCGCTTGATTGATGTCTTTGCTTTGGCCATTTTTATTTCCTCCTAAGAGTAATAACACTTGATGCTCGGGTATCAAGGAGTAATAGACTCTTCGCCCGTTATTCCATCGAAGTTCCGCAATGTGTTTTCTTACATCCCTATGATCCCCAAAATGCCCTTCCTCCTGAATTTTTTCAATGCGCGTAGCGACTTGCACCCTGGATTTAGCAGGTTCTTGTTCCAACCATTCCTCAAACTCATCCGTTTTGAATATTTTGTATTTCATTCTGATTGTACCATATATTGAACAACTAATCTACCCTAAATTTTTAGGATTCTAAGCATGGCTAATTCTTTTGGTGGGAGATTGTATCTTTTTGGATACATATTTTTTCAAGTGAATTTTATGCTATTAATTTTAAGAGGGTTTGAAAATTCTGAGAAAAACTAAGCCAGTCAAAAGTTCGTAACGTAACCAGTAACTAGAGTTTCTCTGTGGAAAACTGGCACTTTTTTCTTAGGCCGTTAAGGGCAAGCTGTGCCTTCTGGACAGGACTGGACAGGAGTGATCACTCCCGATGTACTGATTGTTCCGGTATTGACTGCGTCTACATTACATGGGCTTAAATTAAAGGCTCCGCTTCCTGGATTTGTAAGAGAATAATCGGGAGCCATATTGCTTTCATTGTTGGTCAGGGTCAAACAAACGGTGGGATTCCCGGAGGTAAAGACCCCAACCCCAACACTTGGGCTCACATTGTTTGTGAGATTGTTGTTTGCTATCAGGGAGGTGAGATTAACATAGGTATCCAGACTGATTCCTGAGGCTGCATTCTCCCCCTCGTTTTGGCAGTTCATAATCTCATTGTTTGTGATATTCGCCGTCATATTCGTGAATTCGCCAGTGTTAGCAAAGCAAAGGATCCCCGATCCCTCGCATTCGTTAATTTCATTATTCAATAGGGTGAGATTAAGAGTTGTAAAATCTTGATCTATAGCAATTCCGTTAGATGAGTTTGTAATATCTGTAATGGTGTTGTTGTTGATCGTTATAGTGCCAGTTGTAGTAGATCCAGAGGCGATTACAGCGATTCCATTGTCATTGCATTCGGAGATTGCGTTCTCTGTTGCAAGCAGGGTTAAGGTGCCGGTGACTGGAGTTGCAACGAGAATGGCGGAGCCTCCATTATCAGACATGGTGTTTGTAGAGGCTGTGATTGAAAGATTTGTAATTGCGCCTGAGGTGTGTAAGTAAAGTGAAGCCCCTGCGTTGTTAGAAAACGTGTTATCGTCTAGTGTGATTGAGCAATTGTCGGTAGTTCCAGTTGAATTGACAACAACGCTCGATCCCAAGTTTGCCTCAGATCCCGTTCCGTTATTTATCATCGTATTGTTGAGCACGCTGAGATCAGCATCGACGACAGTAGTGAGGTTAAACTGGATGCTGCCGGTTACGTTGTTATTAAAGATATTGTTCTCGATTAGGGCGGTGAGGATACCGCCAGATGCCGCTATCTCCAGAGGAATTTCAGACTCAGAGATTTGGCCTGTAAATGTATTATCTGAACAGACAACGGTAGATGTCCCATTGAGAGTCAAAGCAACTCCGTTAGTGTTATTTAGAAATTGATTGTCGGTTAAGGATATGGAGGCGGTAGCGCCAGGAGAAGGAATCTCGAGTACAAAAGTAGTGGAGTTTTTGATCGTGCAAGAAGAGACCTCCAAGCTTTGAGGATCGGTTCCGTAAATGGCATCGTTCCGTGCAGATGTGATGGTGATTCCGCTGATGGAGTTGTTGGTCGCGAGGGTGATTGCATTGCCATCTGTATCGATATTGGTATTTGTAATGGTCGGAGAGGAGCTGCTTTGCGAAGGGATGGAGATTGTCCCTTGAGCAGTCTGTATCGAGTGGCTGACACCAGAGCCCCAAAACTTCTGGTTCGCTTTTAAAGAGATCCCTGAATCCATGCCGGTGGTTGTTCCATCACCGGGGAATACATAGATGATGTCGTTCGGAGAGGAGTTGTCTTGTGCTTGAGCTAGGCTGTGGTAAGGACTTTCGTAGGTGCCATCTGAACTGCTTGTATTATCGACGAAGACAAAGAAGTAGGGGAGTCCTGTGGCGGGATCGATGGCGACGGTGTTTTTCCTGGCATTGTCGATGACGATGATCTCTTGTCTATCCACCGGCTGCAGCATTCGGTTATTTAGTGTATTTGCCGCTTTGCAAGTGCGTCCTTGTTCTTTGACTCTTGACTTGGGGCCAAAAGAAAAGCTGAGGGAGATCTGTCCCTGGAATTGATTATGGAACGTTCTGTCGTACGAGTCGCTGATTTCCAGAGCTAAAATGTCCTTAAAGATGCCGGAGATCCTCGCTTTGCCGCCCCAAGTGGCAGGGGCTGCTTCTCCTATGAAGTAGTAGGGACCTGTTGCTGCATAGAAATCAAAGAATTCAGATTTTCCAAAGTGAAAGCCAAATTCCGCATCAGCCCCTTTCATCGCAGATTGAACCTTTTGCGATACAAGCACGTAATTGCCGGAAAAGGTTTCAAAGGCGGTGTCATAAGGACTGCTGGTTTTTGCACTGATGGGCAAATAGCCGTTTATGCGAAAGTCAAATAGCTCGCCAAGAGTTTCAAGGCCTGCCCCGACTTGATTCGAGTGAAAGCGGCCTGCATTTCTATAATCGTAGTAAGTGTTTATGCCGTAAGCGCGGTTTCCCCATAAAGCTCTTAGCCCGACACCTGCATTGACAGCCCATTTTCCGTTATCAAAAACGTGGCCTCTTGCATCCAAAAAGGGGGTGACTTTCCATTGACTTGGATCTGAAGCAAGAAACACTTCGAAGGTCGTATATCCATCTTCATAGCCGATACCACCCCTTTCAATATGGCGGATAGTCGCTCGATAGTGTTGTTTGCCGTTAGGGCAGTTCTCTTCTTCTTTGTGAGCGTCTGCAAAACTGCTCAGAGGAAGAACTATTGCAAAAAAAACAAAACGGAACATGCATCCCTTTAGAAACCCATTCTTAGGTTTATCTCATAGAGCTAATATTGAGATCAAATTTTTTTTGGTATAATCCAATCCAGTCAAAAGTTCGTAACGTAACCAGTAACTGGAGACTTTTTAGATCCTTCTATGAAGCTTGTATTTTCCGCACTCTGCTCCGCTTGAACTGGATTGACCTAGGTTGCCAAGATTCTCTAGAAATAATCCGGTTTTCCCTGTAAACTCTGGTAGCCTTCAGACTCAAATTGTTGTTATTGATCCTTGATGAAAGGAATTAAAACATCCAATTATAAACAAATTTAATTTATATCTTTAAATAAAACTATAAGTTATTATATTGGGTAACAAAATAAAATCGCATCCTAAGGAAACAATGTCATTTAAAAATCTCGGTCTTCAAGAAGAAATCATTCGAGCCATCGAAGAAAAAGGCTACACAGAAGCTACTCCTATCCAAATGAAAGCGATCCCCCTTATTATTAAGGGGCACGATATTTTAGCAAGTGCGCAGACTGGCACTGGAAAAACTGCGGGCTTTACCTTGCCCCTTCTGCAAGTGTTGATGGATACCAGAAAAAATGAATATAGTCGCGTCGTACGCGCGCTCATCCTAACCCCAACGCGCGAGCTTGCCGCCCAAGTTTGCGACAGTGTTAAAACCTATGGAACGCACCTCCCTTTTAAAACTCAGGTGATTTTTGGTGGCGTCAATATTAACGAACAGATCCGAAAGCTGAAAAATGGAGTCGATATCCTGATCGCCACGCCAGGAAGACTTTTAGACCTCGTATCACAGCGTGTCATCGATCTTTCCCAAATAGAAATTTTAGTCCTCGATGAAGCTGACCGGATGATGGATATGGGTTTCATCCATGACATTAAGAAAATCCTTAAATTAGTGCCTTCCAAGAGACAAAATTTGCTTTTTTCAGCCACCTTCTCCGAAGAAATCAAGAAGCTTGCCGGCGGTATTCTAAAAAATCCTCAAACAATCGAAGTTGCCAAACAAAATGCGCCCACGGAGCTTGTAACGCATGTTGTTTACCCCGTCGACAAAATAAGAAAAAGAGAGCTTCTCTCATTTTTAATCACTACAAATAAGTGGGAACAGGTTTTAGTCTTTACCCGCACTAAACATGGCGCCAACAAGCTCGCCCAGCAGCTGACCATGGATGGGATTATCGCTGAGGCGATCCACGGCAACAAAAGCCAATCTGCACGAACTAAAGCGCTCGCTGCTTTTAAATCAGGCGGGCTCAGAGTGCTTGTTGCGACTGATATTGCCGCTCGCGGCCTCGATATCGACCAGTTGCCTCACGTAGTGAATTTTGAGCTCCCAAATGTCCCAGAAGATTACGTTCACCGCATTGGCCGTACGGGTCGCGCCGGAAACGAAGGGTGGGCCTGCTCGCTCGTCTGCGTCGATGAACATAAACTCCTGGCTGATATTGAAAAGCTTCTCAAGCAGAAGATTGCGAAAAAACTGGAGATCGGTTTCGATGTCAATCCAAACATTCCTGCCGAACCGATCCAGAATGGGAGGCATACATACTCCACAAGGCCTAGACAAGAGCGGGGGCCCAAGCCGCAAAGTGCATCCCTGCTTCTCGAAGGCCAAAATGCCTCTCGCCCCAAGTCATCGAAGAAGCCGATATTTGGCCAAAGATTCAAATCTAGGTAGCTCGTCTTCATAAAAAATAATAAAGGAAAATAAGCCGATTGAAAATCAAATTCTCCAAAAATATCGATAGCACAGGTCGATGGATCAGATTAACTCTTGGGATCCTCCTTTTAGGATACGCTTATTGGAGGATGAGCTGGATCACTTTGATTCTGGCGCTTTTTGTCTTGTTTGAGGCCTTAATGAGCTGGTGCATGATCTATCAAATTTTTGGCAAAAATAGCTGCCGGATCAAACAAAAAAACGATCTATCCTAGGATCTTTCTATTCACTGCTCAACACTTTTTCAATCATATTGCAGCAGGGATAAGAAAAAATGTTAGAGTTTGCAATAGATGGACATGATGGGGCGGCTAAAACACCGGTCGCAAGGAAAGTGAGCGTAGTTCTACAGCGTTTGGGATACAGGACTAAAGTTTTTGAGCCTTTTATTGAAGCGAATAGACGGTTAGGTAAAAACATATACCCTTATTGGCAAGAGAATCCTCAATTGGCAGTGGAATTAATGGAGTCTGTCTTAAGGGAGCCGACAGCACCTCTAGATATTGTGATTTATGACAGACATTGGCTGAGTGTGATTGTCCAATTATTTGGGACTGTATTTGAAACCCAATGGATGCGATTTATACCTACTTTTTATATGCAAGCTCCTATAGAAAAAACGATTTCTTGTGAAAGATTTTCGTGGGATATTCCTTGGACTAGAAGCTTAGAACAATTGCAATATTGGATTGATACCTACAATACTGTATCTAAAAAATACTCTCAGCATGTCATGGGAACCTATGTTGTTTCAACACGAGAACAACCTTTAGAGCCGATAGAAGGGGACATTGTCCAAAAGATATTACGTACCGTTCATTCAAACTCGAGTCAAATAAGATTCAATCTTACCAACACTTAAGATATGAGTGCATACAAATCTTAATTGCCTTATAACTAAGCTAGTTGAATGGATATAGAAAATGGAAATGACCAAAACTCATCAGGAACTCAAAAAAATTTTCGAACGGTTAGGTCTGGAGATACCAGAGGTTGAGCTTTGTGACATTGCCACAGCGATTAAGTTCATCGATGAAATGAAAAATGAAGTCAGAAAACTACATTGTTTCATTTCCAAAGGCTAAACGATGATTCCTGATTTTTTGACCATTGCTCATGCAGCGAAATTAATTCAGAAGCGCGAATTGTCGCCTGTTGAGTTAGTCGAAAATTGCCTTCAACGCATCGAACGGATAGATGGCCAGATTAATAGCTTCATACATATTTTAGCAGATAATGCGCGTTCTGCAGCTCATTTGGCTGAGAGAGAAATTGCCTCAGGACATTACAGGGGTTTATTGCATGGCATTCCGATAGGGCTTAAGGATGTTTACGAGACAGCAGACATCCCGACTACTTGTCATTCAAAGATCATGATGAACCATATTCCGAAAGCCGATGCACAGTCAGTCATCAGATTAAAGCAGGCTGGTGCGATTATTATGGGGAAACTAGCGACTCATGAATTTGCTTTTGGTGGACCGAGCTTTGACCTTCCATGGCCCCCAGCTCGCAATCCATGGGACATAACCCGTTTTACAGGCGGATCCTCGAGTGGCACGGGAGCATCAGTAGCTGCAGGACTAGTGCTCGGCGGTGCTGCTAGTGACACTGGGGGTTCTATCCGAACACCAGCAGCTTATTGTGGCGTCGCCGGAATTAAGCCGACTTTTGGTCTTATCAGCCGTAAAGGTATACTACCTTTATCATTTTCACTCGATCATGCTGGTTTAATGGCATGGACTGCTGAGGATTGTGCAATCCTGTTACAGTCAATGGCCGGTTTCGACTCAGAGGATCCTGTGAGCATCGATCATCCTATCCCAGACTATCGTTCATCGTTGACGGGTGACGTTAAGGGAATTCGCGTTGGTTTTCTCCGTCATTTCTATACAACTGATGCCGCAGCTGCCAATACCCCTACTTGTGATGCAATCGATGCAGCCGTTAAGAAGCTTGAAGAAATGGGTTGCTCAGTCCATGAAATACATTTGTCTCCATTAACAGAATGGGCAGCCTGTGGCACCATTATTATGATGGCTGAGGCATATGCGATTCACGAAGCTAACCTCCGTACGCGCTTTATGGATTATGGTGAAGTGTTCCGTAATCGCATGGCATTGGCCGGACTAATCACGAGTGCTGATTACATTCAAGCGACACGTCGACGCCGTGAATTAATTGATGAATTTGAGAGGATAATGACCAATTTTGATGTCATCCTAACAGCTGTCGTTCGGAACGAGGCACCACAAATTGAAATGGTTGGTAAATTCTCTATCTTCGAAAAGCCTTTGCTAACGATGCCATTTAACGTCACCGGTACTCCTGCAATGTCAGTGTGTTGTGGTTATACCGAAACAGGCCTACCCTTAGCGATGCAAATTATTGGCAAGCGTTTCGATGATGCTACAGTTTTACGAGTTGCAGACGCCTATGAGAGATGCACTCCTTGGCGCCAGCGACGTCCCTTAATGTGAATACTCCTCCGCCAGCTTAATCGCCAATTTTTGGAGTCGTTTCTCAAATGAATCGCAAGTTGTTTTCAACATGGATCTTTTCAGCTTTCTTCTTTTCTTATACATGCGCTTTTTCCGAATAGTTTCTCGCCGCCTCCGAGCTCTTCTAGGAAAAGAAGATCCTTTGTCAGTGCTACAGCCCTTGGGTTAATTTGAAGT
>Ga0207065_1110_pt1 | contig 19387 bp, 19 predicted proteins | sample Alteio_BWMinCont_27_FD_153492 | JGI IMG/M metagenome (GOLD analysis project Ga0207065, IMG submission 153492) | Enriched cells from forest soil in Barre Woods Harvard Forest LTER site, Petersham, Massachusetts, United States -... | ecosystem: Environmental > Terrestrial > Soil > Temperate forest >...
TTATGCCTGCTTCGTGGAGTTCAGAAATATGAGTAAACGGCTCTTCTCCTGGCTTGCGGACTATACCATAGTAGCATTCTCCAAATTTATGTGCTGCAACCAGATCAGCAGGTAATGATTTTAAAATCCCTTGCCTGAAATCGGATTGCGTTAGCAGAGATAGGCAAAATTCAGACGATTGCCTGGAAAGATAGGACGAATTATATAGAACTTTGAAAAATGCAGCATATTCTTTGCAGGATAATTGTTGCTCATCAAAATTGAAAGAAGGCTTTGAGAGTCCCAGATCTGTAAATGTTTTATTGTATTGATCAAAGTTCATTTTACTCCACAATAAAGTAGTTGCCTCATTATCCGAATATGCTATCATATAATGCAGCAATTCCTTTACGGTATAGCTATTGCCCTGCTTCAGTGTTTTAGATAGGTAGTGCTGTTGATGCTCCGCCGCTTGCGGTTTAGAATAAAAATATTTTTCGTTCATCAGGTTGGGTCCATCTTCTATCATTCGCATATAGGTAATAAGAATGGGCACTTTGCTAAGTGAAGCGGGATGGTATTTTTCATCAACATTATAAGACGTCTGTTCATTCTTTGAGAAAACCCTTAAATAAAATGATGCGGATGTGAGTTTTCCAGTTGCCTTGTAAGAGTCTATAATAGCCGAAACAGTTTGTTTTATATTGTCTAACTCAGGCGATTCACAAGCAGGGTCACTGAAAAGTAATGGGCTTATATGTTTGTAAGCAGATATAATACGCGTTGCATTCGTTGGGCAGTTAGTATTTGCAGAGTTGGCATAATCATTTTTTACTGCACCATATACTATATTATCAGGTGTATTTTTGGGCAGGAAAAAAAGAATGATATAGGTGATGATAGCACCAAATGCTGCAGAAATTAGCAGTGGTAAAAACGTGGGTTTAAACTTGAACATAGAATCTCAGGTCAGGCAAAAAAGATTATTGCAACATTTTCTCTCTATCTCTTTAGGAGACGTAAATTTCAGATAAAAGGTTAGATAGAAAAGGCCTTTTTCAACAATTTTTTTGTTAATTTTTTATTCTGATTATAACGAGCAATGTAGTATAATATTGCCTTCTTGTATTTGCTTTATTGACATTTAGATGAGCATTTGATCAAATTACATTTGTTATTTGTTTGCTTCAATTATTTTATCATTGAATCAATTATTCCGTTTCATCTATCAGTATTCCAAGTTCGTCTCATTTGAAATGTTAAAAATTAGGGCTTAGTATATCTTTAAGCCAATAAAAATGGAACTTTTCTTCAATTAAAACACTATCTCTTTATGCTTATTGCAGACGGAAACTTAACATTTGCTGTTATAAATGCTATGACAGGGCAATGGATTGAATTAAAGACGCAGGCTATTTATAGCTTTCAGGGAAAAGAAAACAACCCAATGCAGTTGACAGTTAGTATTAATGGTGCAAGACCAGCCGATTGTCGCATTTCTTTTAATGATGAGATATGCTATATAGAATTCAATAAAGTGAGATATCGTCTTTGGTATATGGACAATACTAAAGATGTAAAAATGGAATTGCATTCAGAAGAGAGCAAAATGAAATTCTCAAGACATCATTCTATAAAAAAAGTATAGACCCTCCTACTTAGTTTTCCTTACTATTTTCGATAAAAATAATGTTTCTGCAATAGTATATACTATGTATATGCCAAATAATGCAAATAACGAAGCCTTATGCAAAGCAGCCCTGTTTACTACAACATACACCAGTAAAGCAAACATACACACAAGGAGTTTCAGAAATGTGCCAGTATAAACGCCTCTTACAAATGCGGCAGGGCTATTATTCATTTGCTTAGTTACTATGAAAAAGCTTCCCGTAGAAAGAATAGCCATCAGGATATTTCCTCCTATAAGTGTTCCGAAATGATAAAGAGGGTCATATTGGCATATTATATAAAATAGAACACCCAGTAGAAAAAAGATTATAATAAGTGTAGTGAAATATTTGTTTTTCATTTCTTTGGTTTGTTCAGTTGTTTTATCAGCATCCACATAGATACGCAAAGTGCTATCAATGGCATAAAAATGATGAATAAGGGAAACTTCCATTTTAGAAGAGAGTCAATTTTATATCCTATCCATGTAGCTACAAGTAGCATAGCCATCCATTGTGTGGCCAGGCTGGCATACTTTAGTGTATCACCATATTTCCCTTTGTCTTGCATCACATTATTACTTTCCCGGCTTTGGAAAAATATTCATTGCTTCTTTTTTCACCTGGTTCATATCAAGCAATGCAGTATCGCTTTTGCCGGAATAATTGCCATTTATTACTTTTTTTATGTTGGCTTCATAGAGCTGCTGTGCAGACACGAGGTCTGATAAAGAATCCATATTTTTTTTCAGTTTTATTACCTGCATGTACATTTTACTATTTCCATAGCCGGGAATATAGTATTTGAGGGGAGTAAGCAGCAATACACTGGTGGTAAGCACTACGGTGATGACAAAGAGAGTACTGAAAAAAACATAAAGCTTGCCCATAGACAGGCGGAATGATACAACCTCCTGCAGAGACTCGTCATTCACAAAAACAACACGGTAATTTGTTTTTACTCGTTTGAAAAAATCTCTTTTCTTTATCGGGTGCTTCTGCATTAGCTGCAAAACTGCTAAAAAAAGTTGATATGAGGTACTGTATGGCTTTGGTAGACTTATCTTTTTCTCTTCATGCTATTATTGCGTGCACCACCGCTATCTCTGCTGGCCTGCGTTATAGAATTTTGTGGTGTTGGTCGGGGTATAGCCTGGCTTATGTCCAGGTCATTCATCATAAAATTACTTTTGTTCAGCCTCCTGATGGCTATGTTGCCTTCCTCATTATCATCCATTTCTACAAATCCGTAGCCCCTTGAAATGTCAGTTTCAAAATCCTTTATGATCTTCACAGAATTTACTCTGCCGTATGTTGTAAAAAGTAGTTGTAGCTGTTCTTCGGTAGTAGCTGTATTAAGGTTGCCAACAAAAATATTCATGTCAATGATTTAATAAATGAAAAATAACACCCCCATATTGTGTTATGAGGGGTTTAGTAAACTGTTTTGCTCTGGAAAATTAATATCTTCTTTTATCTCTTGAAAAACCCTTGTCTTTTGAATAAGAATCTCTTTTGTTCATAGATGAACCACCTGATGAACTCCTGGGTTTTGCTTCGTTTACAACTATAAATTGCTCCATAAACCTCATATTGTTCAACTGCTCTATTGCTTTTGTTGCCTCTGCAGTATTTTCCATCTCTACAAACCCGAAGCCACGTGAGCGCCCTGTATAATTGTCACTGATGATTTTAACTGATTTTACAGTTCCATACTCTGAAAATAATTTGTGTAGATCTTGCTCTGAAGACTGAAAACTCAGGCTGCCAACGAAAATGTTCATAATCTGATTGTTTAAAAAATGAAAAATGGCAACGAGAAAAAACTGAAGAGATGATTTGCAGATCAGAAGAAATTCAGAGCCTAGTTTGAGTAAAGATACAAAAAATGAAAAGAGCTGCAAAATATATATTGTTATGCGATACTTCTCATTTGTAAAAGAATATCAGAACCTGGCTAATACATCGGCAATGTGCATTGTTTGTATGGGCAGGTCGTTTTTGTCTATATAGCCTTGCAGGTGCATCATGCATGATACATCGGTGCTTATCATATACTTAGCTCCTGTATCAATAGCGCTCTTTACTTTAGTTTGTGCCATGCCTATTGATATTGGTTCAAACTTCACAGCAAAGGTACCACCGAAACCACAGCAGGTCTCACATTCTGCCATTTCAATAAGTTCCAGTCCTTTCACATGGCTTAGCAAAGTGCGCGGCGCTTCTTTGATACCACATTCCCTCAAGGCTCCGCAGGCATCATGGTAAGTTGCTTTACCATCCAGGCTTGCACCCACATCTTTTATGCCCAGTATATTCACCAGGAACTCACTGAACTCATATATGTTCTCACGCACTTTTGTACAAAGGTTATGGGCCTGGCTATTGTTAAACATCCTGGCATAGTAATTGCGCACGTAGCCGGTGCATGAGCCGCTTGGCGATACTATATATCCATCACCATCCATATCAAGCATGAATTTTTGAGCTACAGCTTTTGCATCGTCCCAATAGCCGGCATTAAAGGCGGGTTGCCCACAGCAGGTTTGTTTGGTATTATAACTCACTTCACAACCAAGCTTCTCCAACACGCGCACCATATTCATTCCCGTTTCAGGATACAACTGGTCTACAAAGCAAGGGATAAATAACTGTACTTTCATCTAAATCCAAAGTAAAAAATCAAAACTCAAAAATACATTATTGCGCATTGTCAATTTGGTAAATATTGACTTCTTGAAATTTTCAATTTATATATCAGGCAAGCCTCATTCTGCACATCTTTACCATTTTCAGGGCTGTTATTGCCGCTTCTTCTCCCTTATGGCCATGCGCGCCACCAAGCCTTTCCCATGCCTGTTCTTCGTTATCCAATGTCAACACTCCGAAGATGACAGGTATAGGCAGTACCAGGTTTAGCTGCAGTATGCCCTCTGTCACAGCTTTACATACATAGTCAAAGTGGGGTGTGCCGCCTTTTATCACAGCGCCAAATGCTATTATAGCTTCTGGCTTCTCTGGTTTGCTCTCATGGTACTGCCATATATGCCTGCATCCGTATGGGAGTTCAAAACAACCAGGCACTGTTATTTTATCTGTTATATTACTGCTGAAGCGGTGCAGCATACTCTCACAGCCATTTAGCAGTTCGCGCACTATCGCTTCATTCCATTCCGCGTGAACGATAGCTACGTTTGGTGTTTTCAGGTCTTTCAGGCTTTCGGTATCGCTTAGCAAGGCGCTGTTTTGTGCATGTGCCATAAAATAAAAAAATCCCCTTTTTACCTGCCAAAGATAAAAAGGGGTAATTAAAGTTCTTGATAAATATTAATCGAGTACGCCCAGTCTTGCAAGGTCTTTCACTACATCGCGGGCTTGGGGGCTGCGTGGGTATTCGTCCCTTATACGCATGTACATTTTCTTGGCATCCTCAGGCTTGTTATTCATTTCGCTTACTACTCCGGCACGGTACAAGTAGGTAGGCGTTGTAAGTTTATCATCTTTATTCCCTATAGCCTTAATGTAATACTCGAGCGCTTTTTTGCTGTTGTTGGTTTCCATATAGGCATCACCCAAGAGGCCCCAGGCAACGTATGCAATTGAGGTGCCCTTACCATCAAAATCATTTAACTGCTTTATCGCATTGTTCATGTCGCCCTTTCTCAGGTAGCATACACCAGCGTAGTAGTGAGAGATATTGGCCACTTTTGTACCACTATACTTTTTTTCCAATTGCAGGAAACCCTGGTGCTGCCCGTCGCCATTCAGAGCCTTATTCAGAGAATCTACAGAGAAATATCTTTGTGCATATTCTATGGCAGTTGCAGCTTTTTCTTCCTGGGGTGCCTGATAAAGCTTGGTATAGCCCAGGTAGCCCAGTACTACCACCAGTATCACAGTAGTTGCAGTGTTTATGCGTTTCTGATTGGTTTCATAGTATGCCATCAGCTTTTCAAAGGCCGGCACCTCTTGCACAGTTTTTATAGTTTCCTTTTCCTGTTGTACGGTTCTCGCTTTATTAGCCATCTCGCGTTTACGGTTTTACAATATAAATTTTAAAAAATATTAAAATTAAAGCCTGCAATTTACAATATCCATTTTATAATCAATCAACAATAAACGGATAATCCTCTTGCATATATATGTCCTTGTATAGCTCACTAGCATCGGGGGCGGGGCTTTCTTCGGCAAACTGCACTGCTTCGTCCACTTCCATCTTCACTTTTTCATTTATATGTTCTATCTCTTCCTTTGTAGCAAAATTGTTGTCTGTTATGCTTTTCAATACCTGGGTGAGTGGGTCTTTTTCCTTGTAGCCTTCCAGTTCTTCTTTTGTGCGATACTTGGCAGGATCGCTCATAGAGTGCCCGCGATAGCGGTAGGTTTTGATTTCCAGAAAAGTAGGGCCACCACCTTCACGAGCGCGCCTTACTGCCCGTTCCACACTTTTATGCACTTCTTCAGGCGCCATGCCATCCACGCTGTCTCCAGGCATATCATAGGCATCAGCAAGGCGGTAAATATCCAATACTTTCGATGTACGCTCTACTGAAGTTCCCATAGCGTAATGGTTATTCTCGCATATAAATACTATAGGTAATTGCCACAATACTGCCATATTGAAAGTTTCGTGCAACATACCTTGCCTGGCAGCGCCATCGCCAAAGAAACACAGGGTAGCCTTATCTGAGCCATGATATTGCTCTGCAAATGCAATGCCGGCTCCCATGCCTATCTGTCCGCCTACAATGCCATGCCCGCCAAAAAACCGTTTTTCTTTAGAGAAAAAGTGCATACTGCCACCTTTCCCTTTTGTGCAGCCTGTAGCCTTACCATACAGTTCGGCCATACAGAGTTTGGGGGCAATGCCCTTGGCTATGGCCAGCGCATGGTCGCGGTAAGCCGTTATGACATTGTCATCTTCACGTATAGCAGTCATCGTGCCTGCAGCCACGGCTTCCTGCCCTATATACAGGTGGCAGAAGCCTCTTATTTTCTGCATGCCATATAACTGCCCGGCCTTCTCTTCAAAACGCCTGAGCAGCAGCATGATCTCATACCAATATAAATATGTTTCTTTACCAAAGGGTGTCTGCACCTTTTTCTAAATTTGTGCGAAAATATAAAAACTTTCGTTCCCGTACCTGCTTTGAATACGCTGCAAAAAATAACACTATACCAGTTTCGCAACTACGGCAGCTCTTCTTTTTCATTTACACAACCCGTTACCTGTATCACAGGCCCCAATGGCAGTGGCAAAACCAACCTGCTCGATGCTGTGTATTACCTCTGCTATACCAAAAGTTATTTCAGTGCTTACCAGCAGCACAGCGCTATGGCAGGCACAGACGGTTTTCGCTTGGAGGGGCTCTTTCAGCGTGGTGACAGGAGCGAAGTGGTGTGCTGCAAATGGAAACAAGGCAAGAAGGAAGTTTTTGTAAACGACGTGCCCTATGAGCGCATCAACGACCATATTGGCCATTATGCAGCGGTGATGATAGCCCCCGATGATATGGAGCTGGTGAATGATGGCAGCGGCCTGCGCCGCCGCTGGCTGGACAGTATAATGGCGCAGGTGGACCGTGAATACCTGGAAAAATTGGTGTATTACCAGCGCATACTGATGCAACGCAATGCCTGGCTCAGGCTGCAGGCCAGCAAGCCTTCTGCCAGCTATAGCGAGCTGGAGTTTTATGATGCCGGCCTTGCTGGCTCGGGGCAATATATATACGATGCCCGTAAAGCTTTTATCACATCCTTCCTGCCTTACCTCAGCGATTTCTATGCGCGCCTGTCATTGGGCAGGGAAGCAGTGCAGCTCATTTATACCAGCGACCTGCACGAGCGCCCACTACAACACTGGCTCACAGAGAGCCTGCAGCATGATCTGCGCCTGCAGCGTACCCTGCGGGGCATACATAAGGACGATTGCGATCTGTTGCTGGATGGTGCTGCACTTAAGATATTTGGCTCACAAGGGCAGAAGAAAAGTTTTCTCTTTGCCATGAAGCTTGCGCAGTATGCCTGGCTGGCACAAACCTTAGGCCATAAGCCCATACTGCTGCTGGATGATATTTTTGAGAAGCTTGATCAAAGCCGTATGGAAGCACTGCTCCACATCATTCGCACCCCCGCCTTTGGGCAGGTTCTGCTCACAGATACTCACCCGGAGCGCATCAAACAAGCCTTTGGCGCCCATGAACCGGGATTTATTTATTTGTGAGGAAAGGGTTAATAATCTTCAATTTCTTGTTTATATACTGTAAATGCTGCATGTCCTCTGAATAAATAACATTGCAATCGTCTAATAAAGCTGCGGCAAGAATTGTGCAATCGTACCAATTCAGATGGTATTGTTTTCGGAGTTTGAAAGCCTCGTCTATTGTGGACGGTATCAGCGGTACAACCCTGCAATAAACAAGTAAAAGATTTTTGTGCTGTTCTGTCTCTTCGCTGCCTAATTGAAATTTTTTGAAAAGGACATTGATGTTTTCAGAGATAGCCTGGGTGCTGATGACGGGATATGATTTTAGAATTTGCTTTGCAATAGTCTTCTTGGCAATATCATCACTAAGTAAGTATAATAGGATATTAGAGTCTGCAAAAACTTTATCTTTCGTTAGTCTCATCTCTGTTGAAGTGATAATGGGAAAAGTCTAAATTTATTTTATCATAGAAGGTGTCAAGGTCATTTACTACGCCAGCGCTTGTATGTTCTTCTTCAAGGGGAAGGACAATAACTTCCACCTTCACACCATAGAGTTCTTTTGGCAACTCTATGCTATGTTCTTTTTCCGTAGGCACCATTATCTGTTTATACATAGCACAAGTTTTTTACAAATATACGTTTTTTTGAAAGTTATGCCCGATTGCCTGGTATATTGAAAAGCGGGCATTTTTTGAAGCTGTTTTTGTCTGTAAGCATTGATAATATTGGTTTATTAGGCTTATTCAAATGTCCGGTTGGTGTCCGACCTATCCGAGGAAGAGGGGAATAAAAGTCTAAATTATCGGGGAAGACTTGTTTGATTAATTCGTTAACTAGTTAATTGGTTCATTTGATATTTTTAAAATCCCCTTCATTCTGGCAGGTTTTTTAGGAATAATTATAGCACAAATGATGTGCCAAAAGGAGATATTTTAAGTGGAAGATATTCACAAAAGGCTGGTATTCCTCATAGTCAGGATAAGTGATGATATCCGAATGCCAAGGCTCTTTCATTAAACCCTACCTGCTATTGTATTGTCCTTTTCATTTACATTAATTTATAGCCAGTCATGTTGATCGTATTTTCATGCCGTGTGATTGGTATAATGTTTTATCAGGCTTAGATTGGTTTCTTTATTTGTTCTTTCTTCTTCCAGGTCGTAGTCGTCCTGCAAGCCTATCCAGAACTTGGCTGAGTTGCCAAAATATTTAGATAAGCGCAAAGCTGTATCTGCTGTTCTCTTTCTCTTTCCCCTTATTATCTAGATACCCTTGTCTGAGGAATGCCTATGTCTTTGGCGAGGCGGTATGCCGAAATATTCAGCTCATTTAAAAACTCTTCTTTCAGCATTTCCCCGGGGTGTATGTTTTTTAATCTTGTCATTGTATATGCAGCCAAATGATACGTTCATACTAAGGCATTCTGGTACATATGCTAAAGATAGGATGTTTCATCATAAGGTGAGCTGGTTCTGTCGCCTTCTTTTCTCCTAATTTATCCGCCTTTCGTATCTTGCAAGGCTATGAGTAAAGAAATTGTAGTGAGTGGTATTCGCTCCACAGGCTATCTGCACCTTGGCAATTATTTCGGGGCCATCCGCAACTATGTGAAGATGCAGGATGATTATAACTGTTATTTTTTTGTAGCAGACTACCACTCCCTTACCACACACCCCAAACCGCAGGACCTGAAGACTAATGTGTTCCGCGTAGCAGCGGAGAATATGGCCTGTGGCCTCGACCCGAATAAGGTGATCCTTTATGCGCAAAGCGACCTTCCAGAAATACCGGAGCTATACCTGATACTGAACATGCTGGCATACCAGGGCGAGCTGGAGAAAGTGCCTACATTCAAAGAAAAAGTGCGGCAGCATCCTGATAATGTAAATGCGGGCCTGCTCACTTACCCCGTGCTGATGGCAGCGGATATATTGGTACACCGCGCTGTGAAGGTGCCGGTGGGCAAAGACCAAGAGCAGCACCTGGAAATGGCACGCAATTTTGCACAACGCTTCAATTTCCGCTACAGCGATCTCTTTCCGGAACCACAGCCTTTCAATTTTGGTGAGCAGTTGATAAAAGTGCCCAGCCTGGATGGCAGTGGCAAAATGAGCAAAAGTGCAAACCTGAATGCGACGCTATACCTGGCTGATGATGACGAGCTGATACGTAAGAAAGTAATGAAAGCAAAAACCGATAGCGGCCCTACAGAGCATAACAGCCCCATGCCGGACTATATAGCCAATATCTTTCAACTGATGGAACTGGTATCTAAATTGGAGACCACAGAAAGCTACAAAAAAGCATATAACGAATGCACCATACGCTACGGTGACATGAAAAAACAACTGGCAGAGGATATGGCAAATTTTATAGCACCCATACGAGAGCGTACTATAGAGCTGCAGCAGGATGAAGATGGCCTGAAAAAGATACTGAAAGAAGGAGCGGAGAAGGCAAGGGTGAGCGCCGGCAAAACCATAGCTGAAGCACGGAAGCTCATAGGCATCAATTATTATTGATGATCTATGACCGTTGATTGGAATTGGTAATTAGGAATTTGGAAATATAGTGGGCTGGTGTTTGGCTTTTTTGATTTGCAAGCCTGTTGCTGGAAAGGGAATTTGGAAATTGTTTGTTTCATTTATTATATTGTGCATAGCAAGGGATAAGAAACGGAAAAGCCCGCTTGCATTTTCGGTGGTATGCCTCAAAAATCGACTCCTAAACATATAGCTGTTGCCGGTAACATTGGTTCCGGTAAAACAACGCTTACCGAAATGCTTGCAAAGCACTATAAGTGGAAAGCACACTATGAAGATGTGGAGCATAACCCATACCTGGTGGACTTTTACGAGAACATGCCCCGCTGGTCGTTCAACCTGCAGATATACTTTCTGAACAACCGCCTGAGAGACCTGATAAACATACATAATGGCAGGGATACGGTGATACAGGACCGCACCATATTTGAAGATGCACACATCTTTGCGCCTAACCTGTATGAAATGGGCCTGATGACCAAACGGGATTTTGAAAATTATTATTCTTTTTTTCAAAACCTGAAAACACTTATTCACCCGCCCGATCTGCTGATATACCTGAAAGCAACTGTGCCACAACTGGTAGACCAGATACAAAAAAGGGGCAGGGAATATGAGGAGAATATAAGACTGGATTACCTGAAACGCCTGAACGAATTTTATAACAAATGGATAGACAGCTATAAAGATGGTCCCCTACTGATCATAAATGTAGATGCCAATAATTTTCCTGAAAAAGAAGAGGATTTTGCAGATGTAGTGCGACGGATAGATGCACAGATACACGGACTTTTCTAAAAAACATGGAGCGCCGGATACGAATAAGTGCATGCAGGCGTTTTTGAAAACTATGATGAATAAGAACTACCTTCTCGCTATAATTTTATTACTGTTTCCTATAGTATCCTTTGCTGGTTTATTGAAAGGTAAAATAACTGATGATAAAGGCATATCCCTGCCTTATGCAACCATATACATACAAGGCACAACAAAGGGCACAACAGCAAATTCTGACGGAGCATATGAGTTTGTACTGGAGCCCGGCAACTATAAGATAGTATGCCAGTACATAGGCTTTAAGCAAAATACATATAGTGTAAACATACTGGGCAATGAAACCGTGCAGCACGATTTTAAGCTGGCTGATGAGAGCCTGCATATGAAGGAGGTAGTGATACATGCTAATGATGAAGACCCAGCATACCCGATCATCAGGAAGACAATAGAAAGGAGAAAATTTCACCTGCAGCAAGTAAAATCGTTTCAAACGGGCATTTACCTAAAGGGCGTGTTCCGCTCCCGGAAATTACCCAGTAAGCACATAAATATAGATATCAATGGAAGTGGTGCTGCCACTGTGGATTCAAACGGGAAAGGAGTATTATACCTGGTTGAAGAAGACGCGGATTATTATGCTGAGGGTGGTAAGGAACGTACTGTTATCCATTCGGTACATGAAAGCGGTAATCCCGGCGGCTACGGCATTTCAAGATTTCCTTCAGTCGTTACATTTTATGAGAATAACGTCAATCTCATTGGTGGGGACTCGCGTGGCTTTATATCGCCTATAAGTGATAATGCGCTGAGTTATTATAAGTACAAGCTGGAAGGAGAATTTACAGAGAATGGCTATACTATTTACAAAATAAAAGTGACACCCAAAAGATTATACGAGCCCACTTTTTATGGAAATATTTATGTAGTAGATGGCGACTGGGCTATGCACAGTGCGGACCTTTTTCTTGTGAAGAAATCTAACCTCGATTTCTTTGATACACTTGGAGTAAGGCAATTGTTTCTGCCTATGAAAAAAGATACATGGGTGGCCAAAAGCCAGCTCATTTATTTTGCTATCAGTCTTTTTGGCTTCGATGTGAATGGGTCTATGGCAACGGTATACGACAAGCAAAAAGTGAATGAGCCGATACCTGATACTATTTTTAATAATAAAGTGATCAGTTCTTACGATAAGGGGGCCAACAAAAAAGACACTTCGTACTGGACGGAAGCCAGGCCTATACCGCTTGAAGGAGATGAGAGTAAAAATTACAGGGTAAAGGACAGTGTATATAAGATAGTGCATAGCCAGAAATATTTGGATTCTGTACGAATAGCGCACAATATGACTAAGGTTGTCACCTTGCTATATGGCAACAAAACATGGAATTCAAAGGGCTATAAAAATATCTACACACTCAATCCTATCCTCTTCTCACCCGACGATTATTATGAGAACGGGATGATGAACTACAATACCATTGAAGGGTTTAACCTGGCACCTAAACTTGATTGGAGACATAAAGTAGACACTGAGCATACCTTGCATGGCGCTATAGCTGTGCGCTATGGATTCAGCAATAAACATTTCAACAGCATTGCAAAACTGGAGTATACAGAAAAGGATTTGACATGGAGAGGAAGGACCTGGACTGTAGGGGTGCAAGGAGGCAAGTATGTATTTCAATATAACCCTGAGGACCCGGTACCGCCCTTATTCAATTCGGTATCTACGTTGTTCTGGCGTGAGAACGACATGAAAATATATGAACGATGGGAAGGTACTGCGTATATGAAACGAGTGTATGGCAACGGACTGAAATGGGATATTCGCCTGTCGTACCAGCAACGCCTGCCACTTGAGAATACCAATGAATATAGTATCGCTGACCTGGGCTCATACAGTTTTACAAGCAATCTGCCGCCTCACCTGGCGGCAATCACGACATGGGAGCAGCATGATGCTATGCTGGCACATGCTTCGGTATCGTACCAGCCGGGCTATAAGTATATATTGTACCCAGATTATAAGAGAGGCTACAGTACCCTGCCTGTATTTACTCTAACTTATGATAAGGGTATACCCAACTTACTGAACAGTAAAGTGGATTATGATAAATGGAGAGCCACAATAGAAGGTTTTGTAAGGCTGCGTTTACTAGGAAGCCTTTCTTACAGTGTATCAGCCGGGGGCTTTTTAAACAGCAATTATGTTTCAGCGCCAGACCTGATGCATCTATATGGTAACAGGGGCATTGGTTTTGCATCGGCTTACCTGCACAGCTTCCAGTTTGCACAGTATTACGATTGGAGCAATAAGGAACCACTGTATGGTGAGGTGCATCTTGAATATAACCTGCAAGGCCTGCTGAGCAATAAAATACCGCTACTGAGGCAGGCACAATGGTACCTGTTGCTTGGTACTAATTCTTTTTATGCAAAACAAAGCGACTATTACACAGAAGCATTTATAGGTGTAGACAACCTGGGATGGAAGGCTATACGATTCCTCAGGATAGACTTTGTACAGTCGTGGGATAGTAATATGGGCAGAAATTCAGGTATACGCTTTGGGGTAAAGCTACCGGGTGAAACAACGAATACGGTGATAGAAGATGATGTTTGGTAGGCCTGATACATTGCTTTTTTAGCTTTATGTGCCTTTATGTATGTTTTAAATATCGTGTCAAGCACTTGATATTACTCAGTTTGGCAGGTATATTGAATTACCCAATACTGTTAAAACATATACAATAGTGTCAAATAAGACATGTATTCAGTAAATTAGCAAACAAGTTTAGAGTAATATAGATGGCTGATAAGATGAACAAGATATTGTTTTCGCATTCTTATTTTCTTCGTTATGATAATAAGCAATGGAAAACAGGGCAACCATATCCACCCCTGGGCACTCTCTATGCCGCGGCGTTAATGAGAGAGAATGGGTATGAGGTATCTTTATTTGATGCGATGTTCGTAAAAGACCCTTCTGAATTGACGCCTGTCATCGATGAAAACAAGCCTGGTTTTTTTGTTGTTTATGATGATGGCTTTAACTACCTCACCAAAATGTGCCTTACCAACATGCGTGAGGCCGCATTTAAGATGATGAAAATGGCCAAGGCGGCAGGCGCAGTTGTTATAGTATCTAGCTCTGATGCTACAGACCATTATGAAAAATACCTCGAAGAAGGAGCGGATTTTGTTATAATAGGGGAGGCCGAACATTCGTTGCTGGACCTTGTCAGTTCATTAAATAACAATAAGAACGAATTCTCTGCCATTGCAGGTTTAGCGTTTAAGCAGAATAATACCCTTATAAAAACAGCGAGGAGAGAGGTATTGAAAGACTTGGACAGTCTTCCCGCGCCGGCCTGGGATATAGTGGATATAGAACCTTACCGGCAAATGTGGATGAAACACAATGGCTATTTTTCACTGAATATAGCCACTACACGTGGTTGCCCTTTCAAATGTAACTGGTGTGCAAAACCTATATATGGTAACAGGTATAACTCGCATTCGCCACAGCGTATAGCAAATGAATTAAAGTTTCTTAAGGGAAAATACGGGTTTGACCATATCTGGTTTTGCGATGACATTTTTGGTTTGAAGCTAGGTTGGGTAAAAGAGTTTGCCGACCTGGCAGAGAAAGAAAAGCTCAAATTCAGGTTCAAGATACAATCGCGTGCTGACCTCCTATTGCAGGAAGATAATATAAAACACCTGGCAAGAGCCGGTTGCGAGAATGTATGGATTGGTGCGGAAAGTGGCTCGCAAAAGATACTGGATGCTATGGATAAAGGCATTACCATAGAGCAGATCAAAGAAGCTACAAGACTATTAAAGAAGAATGATATCAAACCATCTTTCTTCATTCAGTTTGGCTACCTGGGGGAAACAAAAGAGGATATAAAGAAGACCATAAAAATGATCAATACACTGTTGCCATATAGTATTGGTGTTTCTGTATCGTATCCTTTGCCTGGCACAGGCTTTTTTGAGAAAGTAAAAGCTGACCTCAGGGAAAAAACCAACTGGACAGATTCTGACGAATTGAAACTGATGTTCAGAAATACCTACCAGCCTGCTTTTTATAAACAATTGCATAGGTATGTGCAAAAGAACTACAGAAAGCATCTGGCAATTGAAACTATGAAAAAATTAATTCAGTATCCATTCAAGGCATCGGGGGCAAGTATAAAAAAAGCAGCTTCTCTTGTTTATTATATACCCAATGTATTTTGGGCAAAGCTGAAATTGGATCTGTTGGAAAAGGAATGATTATGAGCGACAAGCAAAAAGTATTGTTATTTAATCCCCGTAGTGCAAAGTCGAAACCACGTATTCCTAATTCGGTGTTGACAATTGCAGCATCTATAGAGGGAGTGCATGAATATGTGATAGTGGATGGAAATCTTGAAGACGATCCGGCTGCAAAAATTTTCAGCTATCTTCAGTCAGGTGAGTTTGCTTACTTTGGCTGCACCTGCATGCCAGGCCCTCAATTGAAACAGGCGATACCGATCTCGAAAAAAATAAGAGAGGTATACCCAACTATTAAAATAATCTGGGGAGGCTATTTCCCTTCCAATCAGCCTAATGTCGTATTGAATTCCGGCTATGTAGACTATATAGTGAATGGGCCGGGTGATAAATGTTTTTTACAATTACTTAACGCACTATGTGATAACAGGCCTATAGAGCTCATCAGCAATCTTATTTACAGATCGGGTGATAATATCATCAAGACCAGGAAAGACGAACTCTACGACCAGGATGCACTCCCAGCATTGCCCTATGAAAAACTAAACAGCTTTTACCCGATTAAAAAATATTTAGGTAAAACCTATTTAGGTACTAAAACGATCGCTTATCACTCCAGCATGGGATGCCCCTTTAAATGCTCTTTTTGTGCCGTTGTGCCCATTTACAACGCGCGGTGGAAAGGCAAGTCAGCAGAGAATATTTATAAGGACATTAAGCATCTTAAAGAGCAGTATGGAGGGAATGCAATTGAGTTTCATGATAACAATTTTTTTGTTTCAGAAAAGAGGGTGGTTGAATTTTCAAAGCTCATAATGAATGATAATATAGTTTGGTGGGGAGAGGGAAGGATAGACACTATTAATCAGTATTCCGATGAATCACTGGCTTTGATGCGGAAAGCCGGCTGTAAAATGATCTTTTTTGGAGCGGAAACAGGCAACGATGCCGCATTGAAGAAGATGGACAAAGGAGGCACACAGACCGCAGCCCAGATCAGGACATTTGCCGCGCGGATGGCAAAATTTGATATTATACCAGAGTATTCATTTGTATTGGGTTTTCCCGGTGATACCGAGGAAGAAGTGATGCAGCAAATAGACAATGACATAACATTTATCAAGGAAATAAAAAGTATTAATCCTAAAACAGAGATCATTATTTATACATACAGCCCTGTGCCTACAGAAGGGTCTGATATGTACAATAAGGTTTTGGCAAGCGGCTTTAAGTTCCCGGAAAAGCTGGAGGATTGGATAAGCCCAGCCTGGGAAAATTTTGACCTGCGTAAAAATCCGCTCACACCCTGGCTTACATCCAAAATGATAGATAAAATAAAGAATTTTGAGGTGGTGCTAAATGGATATTATCCTACCGTTGCAGATATCAGGTTAAGTAAAATGAAACGCAATTTTATTCGTTTGGTTTCAGCCTTCCGATACAAAAATGGATTCTACTGGAAACCCTATGAACTGAAAGCTTTGCAGATATTGTGGAAATACCGCCAGCCGGAAATTGAAGGATTTTAACAGACTTGCCCCAAGCAAATGCAATCGTTACACCATACATACAAGCGATACCGAACACTACAGACCCATTATATATCTGCATTACCTATTGTTATATTGATGCCGCACAGTGCCTGCAATTGCCGCTGTGTGATGTGTGATATATGGAAGGATAATAAAAACCTGAAGCAACTTTCAGAAAATGATATTAAGGGATTGCTGTCGTCTTTGAAACAATTAGGTACAAAAGTGGTGGTAATGTCGGGGGGGGAAGCTTTACTGAATGCTAATTTCTTCAGGCTATGTGAGATATTGAAAAAGGAAGGCATTGCAATTACATTATTATCTACCGGCTTACTATTAAAGAAGAACAGCGGGTCCATCCTGTCTTTAGTGCACGATGTTATTGTATCGCTGGACGGAGATGAGCAAGCACATGATAAGATACGGAACATACCCAATGCATATAAGCAACTTTTTGATGGCGTGCAGCATCTTAAATCATTAAATAGTAATTACAGGATAACAGGAAGAACAGTAATTCACAGACTTAACTATAATACCTGGCCTGCAATAATAGAAAGTGCCAAGGATATGGGTCTCGATCAGATCAGCTTTTTGCCGGCAGATGTCAGCAGCCAGGCTTTTAATAGGGAAATACCCTGGAATGAGGAAAGACAGGAAGATGTGATGCTGGGGTTAAATGAATTGCCAGAGCTGAAAAAAATAATATCTGGATTGCTCAAAGACAATAAAAGTGATTTTGACAATAGATACATTGCTGAGTCGCCAGAGAAAATTGAAAAAATATATTCCTACTATTGCGCCTTACATGGCCTGAATGAATTTCCGTTTAAGAAATGTAATGCTCCCTGGGTTTCTGTAGTTATAGAAGCAGATGGTATAGTAAGGCCATGCTTCTTTCATAAGCAAATTGGCAATATCAGGGAACATTCATTGAGTGATATCTTAAACAGCGAGCAAGCAATAGCGTTCAGGAAGAACCTGGATATTGATAGTGACGCAACTTGTAAACAATGTGTTTGTTATTTGAACCTTCCTGCAAAGGTAAATCCCGTAATATAATGCGGCCTTAAATGAGTGAGCCAGTAAATATATCGAATGAACAGGAAGCCGCGAAGGCTTTTTCAAAGCAATCATCAGTATTTGATGAGTTATATACACCAAACACAATTGTACAGTATAAAAGAGAAAGGGTAAGAAAGGTCGTTGAAGAGCTTGTAAGGCCTGGCAGTACTATTTTGGAACTCAATGCTGGAACTGGTGAAGATGCCACCTATTTTGCCACGAAAGGATACAAGGTGCATGCTACGGATATAGCTGAAGGTATGTTGAAGGAACTGCGGACAAAAGTAAAAAATAAAGGCCTTGACAATAAAGTATCTACAGAACTGTGTTCGTACACACAGATGGCGGAGCTTAAAAACAAAGGGCCTTATGACCTGATCTTTTCGAATTTTGCCGGCCTCAATTGTACCGGTGAGCTGAGTAAAGTACTTCATTCTTTCAAACCCTTATTAAAACCGGGTGGCAGAGTAGTGCTTGTCATATTACCCTCTTTTTGTCTTTGGGAAACATTAATGCTGTTCAGAGGGAAATTTAAAACAGCTTTCAGGCGTTGGGGGACTAAAAATGGAAGAACTGCGTATGTGGAAGGAGTGCCTTTTAAATGCTGGTATTACGATCCGTCTTTTATTATAAGCACTTTGAAAAATGATTACAATGTCATTGGCCTTGAAGGCCTGTGCACTATAGTACCACCATCCTATATTGAACACTTTGCCGAGCGCCATACAAGGCTATTCAACTTTCTGAAAAAATGGGAAGAAAAGCTGAAAAACAAATGGCCCTGGAAGAGTATTGGAGACTACTATATCATTAGCTTGAAGTTAAAGTAGCAGCTGGGTCCCTCATGGCAAATTGCTTTCGAATAAAAAGGTTTAGAGGTTGCTCATAAAGTAAGAATATCAAGATTGAGATTGCAGATATGATGATATATGTAGCTATCAGTAGAAGAAAATTAGAGCCATAAAAATATTTCATGAAATATGGGATAGTTATAAAATTAATAAAGGGAACGTGCAATAAATAGAAGGTGTAAGAACTTCTTCCAAGCAATGTGATCATTTTTCCTGATAAAAATTTGGAAAAAAGTGTTGTTTCTGAAATCAATCCATAATACAAAGCCGCAATTGGTATAGGTATAATAAAATTATTGACAAATATCTGGGCATGCAGCTTCATACTTGTGTCATCAATGCGATAAAGCATAAATAGGATAGCTATTATGCACCCTATTCCAGCAGAACCTGTCACAGTCCATTTTATCGACTTGCTATTCAGGGTTGTCAGTCTTTCTTTCTTTAAGATAAGGGTAGCCAGAAATACACCGGAAAAAAATTCTACAAAGTGCCC
>Ga0207065_1098_pt2 | contig 19319 bp, 11 predicted proteins | sample Alteio_BWMinCont_27_FD_153492 | JGI IMG/M metagenome (GOLD analysis project Ga0207065, IMG submission 153492) | Enriched cells from forest soil in Barre Woods Harvard Forest LTER site, Petersham, Massachusetts, United States -... | ecosystem: Environmental > Terrestrial > Soil > Temperate forest >...
GTCGTCATATTAATCGGAATTTTATTGCTGCGCTTAGCAGTGATGCCATTAATAAGTAAGGTCATAAACACAGAGCGTGAGTTAAAAAATAGTAATAAACAATTGCGAGAAAGCCAAGAGCGTTATGATTTAGCTGTTATTGGAAGTCAGGTGGGTTTGTGGGATTGGAAAATAGAAGAAGACGAAATCGTTTTTTCCCCATTATTAAAAAGAATGTTGGGATATACCGATAAAGAAATGCCAAATTCGATCGAAATTATTCAAGAGATTATCCATCCTGACGATAAAGAAAAAGCTAAAAAAGCGCTTGAGGAACACCTCAAAAACCATGTGCCTTATAATATTGAATACCGTGTCCGTGCAAAGAACGGTGAATATATTTGGCTTCAAGTCATGGGTCAGGCGTTATGGAATAAAGCAGGCCGTGCGATCAGAATGGCGGGTTCCATTATAGATATTTCTGGGCGCAAAAAAAGCCAACAACGCGGCAACGCAGAGCGCGTTATAACTCAAATTTTATCCGAAGCTACGACACTTGAAGATGCAGCGCCAAGAATTTTGCGCGCTATCTGTGAGGGTATGGGTTGGGCCTATGGCGAGCTGTGGATGGTAGATGAGTCAACCAATGTGCTGCGCAACGCAGGATCATGGAGCTTGCCTTTAGCATCTTTGGAAGCGTTCAGGGACTATAATTTACAAATCGAATTTCCGCCGGGTGTCGGCTCACCTGGCATCGTTTGGGCTAATGCTAAACCCGAATGGTTTCCCGATCTGACGGATTCAGTAAAATATCTACGGGCAGGCATTATGAGAGCCGTAGGGTTGCGTACCGCCTATTGCTTTCCTATACTGCTTGGATACAAAGTATTAGGAGTTATTGAATTTTTTAGCTTTGAAAGCCATGCGCCTGATTCGTCAACACTACGTATTATGGAGTCGATTGGTCCGCAAGTCGGTCAGTTTATTCTAAGAAAATCAGCAGAAAACGAATTGCGCGAAAGTGAGTCTTATAAATCCGCAGTATTGGAATCCGCATCCGATAGTATTATTACTGTCGATGATCATGGCATTATTATTTCTTACAATTCTCGCACCGATAAAATGTTTGGCTATTCAGAGTCTGCGCCAAGCAAAGTAAATGATTTAATGCCAGGCTTATTTGCAACATTCCCACTTCTGGTCGGTAATGTTTTTATAGAAGCCACAGGCGTCAAAAGCAATAAAGAAACCTTCCCAATTGAAGTCAGTGTGTCAGAAGTCATGGTGAACAATGCGCATCGCTATGTAGCGATCATCCGTGATATTACCGAGCGCAAAAAAAATCGAAGCCTTAAAGGTTGAGTTTGTTTCTGTAGTCAGTCATGAATTAAGGACGCCGTTAACTGCTATAGCAGGATCGATTAGTTTAATTTTAGGCGGAGCAGTTGAAAGTCAATTTTCAGATAAAGCCAAGAAGCTGTTAGAGATAGCAAATCAGAATTGCAATCGCTTACTGTCGTTGATTAACGATATTTTAGATATGAATAAAATCGAGGCGGGTAAAATGGAATTTCATTTTGCTCCTGTTGATCTCAGTAAATTAGTCAAAGACGCGATCAATGCTAATCTTATCTATGCCGATAAATTTTCAGTGGACTTAAAACTTACTCAAGAATTGCCCGGAGTCATGGTAAATGTAGATGCTGATCGCATGATGCAGGTGCTAACTAATTTAATTTCCAATGCTGTGAAATTTTCTCCGACCAATGAGTTGGTGTCGATAACAATTGAAAATGCTGGGAATAAAGTTAGAGTGAGCGTGACAGATAAAGGCGCGGGTATCTCAGAGTCATTTAGATCTAAGATATTTCAAAAGTTTTCGCAATCCGATACATTGGATGCGCGCGCCAAAGGTGGTACAGGTTTAGGATTAAACATCAGTAAGGCCATTATAGAAAAATTAGGCGGGGAGTTAAGTTTTACTAGTGAGCCTAATGTTAAAACGACATTTTATTTTGACCTACCACGCTGGGATATCGTTCATCCAGTTTTCGAACAAATAAAGAAGGGTTATGACATGAATAAGCCTAAATTACTAGTTTGTGATGATGACGACAATCAGGCGAGTTATTTGCAGGCGTTATTAATTGCGGAAGGCTATTCAGTTGATGTGGTACATAAAGCTATCGAGGTTAAAAATTCTTTAGATAATTCACATTATGACGCCTTATTGTTGGATTTAATTCTGCCCGATGAAGATGGCATTACGTTGATTCGTGAATTGCGTTCAGAAAAAAGAACGCATGATCTTCCTATTATTGTCGTATCCGTTGCATGTGATGCTGGCCGTGTGCTTTCAAATGGAGAGGCGGTGTCTGTTTTGGGATGGTTAGAGAAACCCGTTGATGTGCAGAAATTATTAAACACGATTAATTTGATTAGAAAAGATGGCTCAGATGTTCCGCATATCTTGCATGTAGAAGATGATAAAGATATTCAAGAAGTTGTCGCTGAAATTTTACATGAGATTGCATCAGTGAGTTTCGTTGAAACCGTAAAGCAAGCTAGAGAAAAGTTGGGATCAGAAAAATTTGATCTAGTCATTCTAGATTTGCTATTACCTGATGGAAATGGAGCCGAATTGTTTCCTGAGCTTGCGCATGAAAAATTGCCCGTTATTGTTTTTTCCTCTTCTGAGCTCGATAAGCAATACTCAAAATATGTCAGTAAAACTCTGTTAAAATCGAAAAACACCAACGCAGAATTGGTCGATACTATCAAGGCTTTTCTGAAAAAAGGATAATGAAATGCACAGTAAACCGTTGTCTAAAATAGCCTATGCAGAAGATGAAGAGGATATCCGTTCCGTTGTCCAAATTGCATTGGAAGATGTTGGTGGTTTTACAGTAAAGTACTTTTCATCGGGCGCAGAATTATTGGCGATGGATAAAGAATTTAAGCCAGATCTTATATTGCTAGATGTGATGATGCCCGAGATGGACGGGCCAACGACATTAAAAGAATTACGTAAGAAAGATGAGTTTACAAATATCCCGGCTATTTTCATGACCGCAAAAATTCAACCAGGGGAGATGGAAGAGTATAAGAAAATGGGTGTGTTGGGCGTGATAGCAAAGCCATTTGATCCTATGAAATTGGCGGACGATATTAAAAAAATATGGAATAAATACTATGGATAATAATACACAAGATAAACTCCAGGCGCTCATGACAGCCTATGCAGACAAGTTGCCGGGCAAAATTCAGGAGCTGCAACTTGCATGGCAAGATTTGCAGACTAAGTACGATAAAGAAAAATTGATGGAGTTCCATCGCGAAGCGCATACGCTTTGTGGTTCGGCTGGGACCTATGGTTATATTGAGCTTAGCCAAGTCGTTCGGGAGCTTTCTAATTATTTACGCGATCATCTCGATAGTCGTGAATTGACTGCAGAACAATCTGAAGTTATTTCACTCCTTATGCAACAAATAGAATCCATTCCTTTGATCCAGAACAAGCTCACATTTTTCAAGTCGGAGGACGTTGCAACAACGAAGTTAATTTATCTGCTGAATCCAGATCACGACTTTGCAAAAGAGCTAGCTGCCCATTTTGTGGGTACGGAATATGAGTTGCATCAGCTAACTAATCTAGCTGATTTCATGGCGGCAGTGCAAAATAATCCTCCGGCAGCCATGATTGTCGATGTCGAATATCTTGGTGAAAATGAAGCAAGTCTGTTGTATGAGTGGCAAAAAAAACACGACATTGTCATTCCCCTATTATGTACCGCCACTAACGGCGACATTTCAGATCGTTTGTGTGCTGTACGTGCTGGGGGTAGCGTATTTATGCGTAAACCCTTCGATGTTTTTTATTTGATAAAAATGTTAGATCAACTTATTGGATCAGCAGCAGAAGAGGCTTTCCGAATTTTAATTGTCGATGACTCGCCATCATTAGGTGAGTACTATAGTTTAATTTTACAAAAAGAGGGAATGGTTGCTCGTACTATCTCCAATTCTTTGCAAACGCTGGATCTCATTGCAGAATTTCAACCGGATCTACTTTTGTTAGATGTCTATATGCCTAATTGCACGGGAATTGAATTGGCAGCTATCTTACGTCAAGAGCCACTCTACACGCATATTCCTATTATTTTTCTGTCTTCAGAAGATGATAAATTAAAGCAATTAGCTGCTTTAAATCTGGGTGGAGATGATTTTCTAACGAAGCCTATCTTGCCGCAACATTTAGTTGCAGCAGTGAGATCTAGAGCTAAACGCGCAGGTATTTTAAGTTCTTATATGTTACGTGATAGTTTAACCGGATTGCTTAATCACAGTAATATTTTGTATCAGCTCGAGATTGAGTTGATTCGTGCGCGTCGCTATGACTATCCTTTATCGTTTGCGATGATTGATATCGATAATTTCAAAACGATTAATGACCAATATGGTCATATGATTGGTGATCGAGTTTTAAAAAAATTATCAGAAATGTTAATCACGCATTTAAGTAAAAGCGATTATGTCGGTCGTTATGGTGGTGAAGAGTTTGCAGTGATTTTGACGAATACGTCGCTCACCGCAGCCAAAAGGCATCTGGACGATTTACGTAAACATTTTTCTCAAATGCATTTTAGAGGAGAAAATTACGATTTCACGGTTTCGTTTAGCGTGGGTGTTGCAAGTTTTGGGGATATACTGAGTGCTCAAGACTTGATTAAGGCGGCAGATCAGGCTCTCTATAAGGCTAAGCATGAGGGCCGCAATCGGGTCGTTACATCCTAAAATGGTGTTTTTTGGAAAAAAAACCATTAATTTGGTAATCACCTTAAAAAATAAACCTATTTTTCATTGAGTTAAAGTTGATCTATTTATAGCCAATGTGGCGTTTTCACAATCTTTTTTCCTATATGATCTAAAATATATATAGAGGGTTAAAAATATCATTTTTAATCAGAATGTTTCTATTTAGATCAAATGGATGGAAGTGTAATGATTAGGCCCGCAACCGCCGTTGGGCGCCACAAAATGGTTATGAAAATAATCATTTTCTTGAGCGCTGCAGTTATTATGGGGGCAGCTCTTGCAAACCCACAAGGTGGTGTTGTGTCAAACGGTTCGGCAACCATCCAACAATCCCCCGGCAGCACAGTCATTCAACAAAATAGTCAGCAAGCCATCATCAATTGGCAAAGTTTTAACATCGGGTCTGGCGAAACAACCCATTTTCAACAGCCAACAGGTGGCGTCGCTCTTAATCGAGTTAACCCGCAACAAGGCGCATCGCAAATTTTTGGAACGCTCAGCGCGACCGGTCAAATTATCTTGATCAATCAAGCAGGAATTTATTTTGGTTCAGGGGCGGTAGTGGATGTGGGTGGCATCATTGCGTCAACGACAGATATGAGTAACGCGAATTTCTTAGCAGGGAAATATATCTTTGATCAACCCTCACCTTATAACGGATCTGTTATCAATGCAGGAACGATTAAAGCAGCAAATTATGGTTTAGTAGCCTTAATTGGTACGTCAGTGCGCAATGATGGTTTGATCCAAGCAAATTTAGGGAATGTGGTATTGGCATCAGGAGATAAGTTTACTGTCGATATGATAGGTGATCAACTAGTTAATTTTACGATTGATGCAGGATCCACCGCGCAAGGTGTAGATCAAAATGGTGTTGCGATAAAAGACGGAGTGACGAATACAGGCAGCGTGATCGCCAATGGCGGAAAGATATTAATGACCGCACAAGCTGCGCAAGGGGTGCTAGATAATGTGATTAACATGTCAGGTGTTGCGCAAGCGAAATCAGTCGGAACACAAAATGGTGAAATCATTTTACAAGGTGATAATGAAGGTGTTGTCAGTGTATCAGGAACCTTAGATGCATCAGGTAAGCAAGCAGGACAAACGGGTGGTACGATAAAAGTACTGGGTACTTATGTTGGATTAAATGCCCCAGCCAATATTGATGTGAGTGGTGACGCAGGTGGCGGCACAGTGAATATCGGCGGTGATTTTCATGGCGCAGGTCCCGATTATAATGCGACCGCAGTTTATGTAGCACCTGGGGTGTCAATTAATGCGAATGCGATTACGAATGGTAACGGCGGTAATGTTTCTGTTTGGTCGAATGATGTAACGCGATTCTATGGCAGCATTAGTGCGCAAGGTGGTGCGTTAGGTGGCAATGGTGGCTATATTGAAACATCGGGTGATTATTTGGATGTCAATGGCGCAACGATTAATACATTAGCGCCTGCCGGTGCGACAGGAAATTGGTTGCTGGATCCTACGAATATTTGGATAGCAGATAGTTTAGCGAATGCTCAAGCTGCTGGTGATCCGACTAATGATACAAGTGCAAGTACTTTCTCTGGAGGACAATTTGCGGCTTCAGGCAATGTCACAGATTCTTTTCTCAATATCGGTGATGCAAGCACGGCAGGAACTCTTGAAAATGAATTAGCATCTACTAATGTTACAGTGACAACTGTCAACGCAAGCGGTACAGGCTCTGGCAATATCACAGTCGTTGATCCTATTTCATCTACCTCAACCAATACACTCACTTTTCATGCTGACAATAATATCAATATCGATAATACGATATCCATTTCTGGAACACTAAATTTATTATCAGGATTTACGACGGCTAGCGGCAATGTCAATATTAATGCTGATATCACGGCCGGTACTTTAAATGTCACTCCAACCCAAACGGGTATAATACAATTTACTAATTCACCGTTAATTGAGACAACCACAACATCTCCAAGTGGGTCGAATACTGGCGATATCAATTTCAATAACTTTTTTGCGGCAACGGGTGATGTTGATTTAATCGCAGCTCGTAGCATTAATACTCTTGGGACGACTACCGGGGCAGGACAAGGCGTGACAGGTGCTCTCAATGCAACAGCAGGAGCAGCAAATGTTTCGGGGAATGGCAATATAGCTATAGGTAATGATACTCAAGCAGGAAGCTTAACTTTCACAATAGATGGAAATGGAAGTATTCAATTTCAGCCGCCAGGTACATCCTTAACAATGACGACGACATCGACTTCGCAAGTTTATGACGGTCCAATTACGTTTGTAAATCCAGGTTCTCCTTATACACTTTTTTTGAGTTCGGTCGGTAGCGTTGGATTTGAGAACACGGGCAATATCACGTTTCCCGGAACCGGAACTTTGAATATTAATGCTGGAGGAGGTAACACTTCCTTTACTATCAATCCAGGGAATACAGTGACTGTTAGTACGGCAGGCAGTCAAACTTATACGGGTGGTATTGATGTGAGTGGCGGTGGCAATTTAGATTTAGATTTAACAGCAAATTCACAGACGATAAATATCACCAATGCAATGATTGGGACTTTAAGTTTATCTGGAACGGGCACTAACGATACTTTGTCTTTACAGACGACGAGTGCTACGCAAAATTGGAGTTTGAGTTCTTCGGGTACTTCGGCTAGCGGTAGCGTTACTGGTGGTTCGATTGGAGGCACACTGTCTTTTTCTGGTATGAGTAATTTTGTGGGTGGTAGTGATAACGATACCTTTAGCTTTACTTCAGGAAGTACGGGGTCGGGTATCTCAATTAATGGTGGTACAGCGGGGACGAAGATAATCAGTCTCGCAAGTTTACCCAATACAGCTACCACGGCGCTGTCATCGTTTGCACTTGGAGGTACGATTGGATTTGCAGGTAATTTCACTTCCAATGTGAGTGGTTCATTTAATAATATCACTGAGTTTGATACGGTTAGCAATGCTGCAAACAATTTTACGGGAATTGCAAATACCTCTGCCGTATGGACTATACCTGCGAATGGGGATTTAAGTTATGCAACATCACGCACGTTTAATTTTTCTGGATTTACTAATATCACAGGTAGCGCCACTTCAAGTGGAACAGATGCTTTTAATATCGATAATCAGACGTTAGCTGGAGTAACAATCACAGGTGGCGCGGGAGCAAATACTTACGCTTTCACGGGTGGGCAAAATTATTCAGGTACCATCACCCCAGCAGGTACGTCGAATGATTTTCAATTTAATGCGACTGATACCTATCCAATTTCTACTACCAGTACGGCTCCCATTAGCATCACTTCCACCACAAATACTTTAACCATTCAACAACCTGTATCAACAGAGGGAGCTGTCACGATTTCTGCTAATGGCACTATAACGATTAATTCAACAATTGATACAAATGGTGGCGCTCTCAATATGAGCACAGGTACCACAGCCACTGGCGATATTGATATTAATTCAATAATTAATACGGCTGGCGGCGATATAGGTATTAGTTTTGGTACTGGCGGTACTGGCAGTCTGAATATTGGTGCTGATGTTAATCCTGGAGCCGGAACTCTGACTGCAACGGTTAATCAAGGTAATCTCAACATTAATGCGGCTCTGACAGGCGGAGTGGGCGAAACTTTTACGACGGTGAATGCGGGCAATATATCCGTTAATGCGAATATTATCACTAATGGATCACTTACTTTAACGGTCGAGGATGGGACACTTAACATCAATGCGCCAACTATTACATCAGCGGGTGCGTTTCAAATTGGATCAGGTTTTACTGTTTTAGAGCAAGACTCTACTTTAACAGGAAATGGAATTACTATTGGCGGGGCTCTAGATGGTGCATTTAATCTAACAATAAAAAATGACAGTACGACTACTTTTAGTAATGGCAGCATTGGCGCTGGGACGCCATTAGCAAGCTTGCTTATCGAAGGGAATACAACCCCCTTAGAGTCGGGTCAAATTGTTGTTAATGGAGTTTCGACTATTTCAACGGCAGGAAATCAAACTTATGATGAAGACATGCTTGTTGAAAATGCACCTTCCAGAGGTAGTACTGGCGAAATAACCTTGATGTCGGGCGGCAATATTACATTTGCTAATAATCCCACTTTAAATGCACACAACATCAGTATTGACAGTACGAACGATGTTCCTTTGACGATTACAGCGGGAGGTGCCGCGTCATTTACAGGTAATGTAGGTTCTACTGCTCTTGGTTTTAGCTCAATTAGTATAACAACGACAAATGGTCTAACATTAAATAGTAATAATGGTGGTTTTAGTTATTCCGTCAATACTAATGACAATGGATCTCCAGCCCAATCTTATACGGGCCCTGTAACTACGAATGGTGCTGTCACTTTTAATGCGAATAATGGCGGCGCAATCACATTTGGTAACTCGGTGTCTTTCGGTGGGGATGCTACTTTTAATTTGGATGCTGGGGTGAATACCCCTGGTGTACTTACATTTAATGGAGCATTACAAATTGGAGCGATAACCTTAACTGTTAACACAGAAAGTAACGCCTTTTTTAATGGCTCCGTTACTACGAACGGCGTCGCCACTTTTACTTCGAATGATGGCGGTTCAATGACATTTGGTGACCCAGTGTCTCTCGGTGGGGATGTGACTTTTAATTTGAATCCCGGTTCGAATACCCCAGGTGTACTCACATTTAATGGAACAATAGATGGGGCGCAGAGCTTAACAGTTGATACGGCAAGTAACACTGTCTTTAATGGCAATATTGGATCAACAACTCCGTTATCTACCATTGCAATTCAAAACGGCGATTCTACCTTCGGGTCTGGGATTAGCGCATCGTTGAATGAACTGAACATTATTAGTGGTACTTCGACTCTTGGAAGCGGCGTTACGGTTACAACATCACAGGGCCAGTTTTGGAATAATATCATACTGGGCGGCGGTACAATTACTTTAGGTAGCTCTACTCAAGATAATTTTATTTCAGTAGGCGGTACGATTGGCGATGCAGTACAAGGTTCGACAAATTTAGTGATGAATGGAGGCTCAACTATAAATGGTGGCGTCTTCTTAGGTGGCGATATTGGCGATGGAGGTACAGCACCTGCTTCTTTAACAATTACTGTTGGTGGAAATACGGAAGGGATTGAACCTGGTTTTGGTTCCGGTATTAATATCACCACAACAGGTAATCAAACATATAATGGTGTCATGTTCTTGGATGGCTTCACAGGAAGTGTGACTACAGATGCTTTCACTTCTAATTCAGGGGCTATTCAATTTAATGGTACGATCGACAATACGTCGAACTTGGTTGTGACTGCGGCGGGAAATATCAGCTTTAATGGTGATATAGGTGATAACACACCTCTTAACAGTATAACGACTTCTTCAACAGGAGCAGGAGTCGTCTCGATCGCTTCGGGTGTGAATATTACTACAGCAAATAATGGTGCGGCGGGAACGGGCAATCAAACTTACAATAATCCAGTCCAATTACAAAGTGGCGGCACAGTAACAATGACTGCTCAACAGAGTGGTTCGTTCGGTGCGAATATTCAATTCAATAGCACGGTAGATGGCGCAGCGGGTTTGTCCCTGAATGCTCCAGGAGGAGACATTATTATTGATGGTGATATTGGTGATGCTACACCAGTCACTAATCTATCTACCAATGGTGCGGCGAGTGTGACGCAGATTGCTGCAAATATAACTGCAAATACGCAAAACTATAATAATAATCTTATCTTGATAAATGCGATCACGACACTGTCTACCGGAACTCCCGGTGGTAGCATTAACATCAATTCAGGGGTCTCTGAAAACACGGCGGGGTCATTGGTTTTAGATGGAGGAACAGGTGGTAATACGAGTTTTAGCATTGCCGGATTGCTTTCTCCGATACCACCTAACAGCATTACTGTAACGGGTGGGGCAGGTACCACAGGGAACTCTTTAGCATTAAATATTTCTGGTGCTAGCCCAACATGGACTGTAACGGGATCTGGTATCGGTAGCGTAGCAGGACTGGGCGCTCCTTTAACATTTACTACAATACAAAATTTAGTAGGTGGCTCAGCGAACGAATCTTTTATTCTTGATTCGGGTGCTTCACTCACCTCTATTGACGGGGGAACATTTGGGACTAAAACATTATCTTTTGCACCACAATCTGGCGTTTTAGGTGTGACTTTAACAGGCTTAGGAACGAATTTAGGATTTAGTGGCACGACGACACTCGGTCTGACTTCATTTAATGATATTAGTGTTTTAACAGGTTCAACTTCGGGCGCGAATACTTTAACAGGCGCTCCTTTAAATAATTCTTGGAGCGTGAGTGGTACAGATGGAGGAACTTATACTGCATCAAGTGTGACATTACCCTTTTCTAATTTCCAAAATTTGAATGGTGGCAGTGGTTCAAGTAATCAATTTATTCTCGGAGCGGGTAGTGTTTTAAACGGCATGATTACCGGTGGTAGTGGCTCTAATACGTATATATTGCCAACGGGCAGTACATTTACTGGCTCATTCCAAGGAAGCGGAAGTTCTAATGATTATGTATTTGGTAACAACAGTGCGCTAACAGGAACGATCACGGGTGGTGGCGCGAGTAGTACATTAGATTTTTCTGCGTATTCTTCGGCGATTAATATCGTATTTTCCGCCCAAAATGCAGGAACAGTGAGTAATGGGGGCAGTACGATTGCCAATTTTGGTGCTATCAATAATGTGTTTGGAGCAACCAATGGTGGCACGCAACAATTGAATAATACAGCAACGTTAGCTAATTTAACAAATACACTCGTATTGAATTCAGTCGGACAGTTATCAATTAGTGATCCGTTTGTTACGAATGGCTTCAATAGCTTTACGGGGGTGAGTGGATCTGATGTATTGACATCACCTTTACCCGCAAATGCCACTATTGTCAGTAACCAATCACCTACAAGTCTTGTTATAAGTATTCCTATTAATGGTGTTAATGAATTGTTTTCGTTCTTTAATATATTTTTTAATGATACTCCAGCACCAACACCGCCCGTACCGCCTGTTCCCCCTATAATCATCCCAGATAATAGCAATGTTATTACCGCGACTTACACCGGTAATGTTGGCTCTGGAGGAAGTATCGGCGTGCTCACTCCGGGTAATTGGTATTATATAAATAATCCTGTCTACAATAGCATTGAACAGATCATTCAAAATCAATTGACCTTAGACACAATGCCGTTCGTAGTTAAACCTAATTGCTAAAAAAAAACCCCGCAAAAGCGGGGTTTTTTATTTTGGGGAAGGGCTCTCTTACATCATGCCGCCCATGCCACCCATTCCACCCATGCCGCCCATACCACCGGCGCCACCCATACCACCCATCTCGCCTTCTTTTTTCGGCAAGTCGGTGATCATGCATTCTGTGGTGATCATCATGCCAGCAACAGAAGCTGCAAGTTGTAATGCAGTACGGGTTACTTTGGTTGGATCCAAGATACCCATTTCCAACATGTCGCCATATTCGCCCGTTGCAGCATTGAAGCCAAAGTTGGATTTGCCTTGCAATATTTTATCAACGATGACGGATGCTTCGTATCCAGCGTTGAGTACGATTTGACGTAATGGAGCTTCGAGGGCTTTGCGGGTCAATTGAATACCCATGTTTTGGCCGTCGTTTGCGCCTTTCAAATCTTTGAGCGCTTGCAAGGTGCGGACTAATGCAACGCCACCACCAGGAACAACGCCTTCTTCAACCGCTGCGCGAGTTGCATGCAGAGCATCTTCAACGCGGGCTTTCTTTTCTTTCATTTCGATTTCGGAACCTGCGCCGACTTTGATAACAGCAACGCCGCCCGCTAATTTTGCCACGCGCTCTTGGAGTTTTTCGCGATCGTAGTCAGAAGAGGTGTCAGCAATGCGCGCACGCAATTGTTTGATGCGATCTTCGATTTCACCTTTTTCGCCAGCGCCATCAATGATGGTGGTGTCGTCTTTGGTGACATGAACGCGTTTTGCAGAACCTAAGTCTTTCAATGTGGTGGATTCTAAAGTACGACCGACTTCTTCTGAAATCACTTGTGCTTTGGTTAATACTGCGATGTCTTGCAGCATTTCTTTGCGACGATCGCCAAAGCCTGGTGCTTTAACAGCGCAAACTTTTACAATGCCGCGCATGTGGTTAACCACTAAAGTTGCTAAGGCTTCGCCTTCGACATCTTCAGCGATAATCAATAATGAGCGACCTGATTTAGCAACTGCTTCTAATGCAGGTAACAAATCACGGATAGAAGAAATCTTTTTATCAACGATCAGGATGAATGGATTTTCCAAATCAGCTGACATGTTTTGTTGATTGGTGATGAAGTAAGGAGATAAGTAACCGCGATCAAATTGCATACCTTCAACAACGTCTAATTCGTTATCTAAGCCATTGCCTTCTTCAACGGTAATCACGCCTTCTTTACCCACTTTTGCCATCGCATCAGCAATGATGCGGCCGATGGATTCATCGGAGTTAGCAGAGATCGTACCGACTTGCGCGATGGCTTTGTCATCTTTGCAAGGAACGGATAATGTTTTTAATTGTTCAACGGCAGCTTGGACTGCTTTATCAATGCCGCGTTTTAAATCCATTGGGTTGAAGCCTGCAACAACGGCTTTTAAGCCTTCTACGAGAATTTGACGGGCTAGAACAGTTGCTGTTGTTGTGCCATCGCCAGCTTCGTCGGAAGTTTGGGATGCAACTTCTTTGACCATCTGTGCGCCCATGTTTTTGAATTTGTTTTCAAATTCAATTTCTTTAGCAACAGACACGCCGTCTTTTGTGACAGTCGGTGCGCCAAAGGATTTATCGATTACAACGTTGCGACCGCGTGGGCCCATGGTGATTTGAACGGCGTTAGCCAATTCGTTTACGCCAGCCAACATTAATTGGCGGGCTTCTTCAGCAAAACGTACATCTTTAGCTGCCATAAATAATTTCCTCTCTTAGTAAAGTTAATTCTATTCTTCGATCACGCCCATGATGTCTTCTTCGCGCATCACGAGAACTTCTTTTTCAGCTAATTTGACATTGGTGCCTGCGTATTTACCAAATAGCACTTTTTCGCCCACTTTAACTTGTAAAGGTTGGATCGTGCCATCCACATAACGACCGGTACCCACGGCAATGACGGTGCCACGAACGGGCTTGTCTTTATCGGCTGTATCAGGGATAACAATACCGCCTGCGGTTTTGGTTTCGATTTCGGAAGGTTCAACAACGACACGGTCCGCTAAGGGACGGATTTTAGTTTTACTCATGCAGTTTTCTCCTAAAATGTAGCATTTAGATAAGTTTAATAGCGACCGCCAATGCGGCTATGTATCCAATATGGGGATGGATTTGGCACTCTCAAGTGTCGAGTGCCAATAATAGAGGTAAAAATAGTAAAGTCAACTTTTATAGATATTGCCAACGCAGCGAAGCAATTGTAAGTGATACTTATGGCGCCGAGCGTCACCAATGATCTGCTCGATTTAAGCTATAATATAAAAAGAAGCATAAAAATGCTCTGAAATAACCTTTTGTTAATAAAGGAATTTTTTATTATGCAACATAAGAAAATCCTAAAAAAACTCATGGATCATCTCAGAAAGCACTATGACATCATGAATTCGCAAATTCATGTGCGCGATCTCATTGCAACTCAGGTAGGAACTGATCCTGAACCATTTGGTGAGTTCGATGCGGAGGATGTCAAATCTGAAACGGGTACCCAAAATCGCAAAAAAAATGAATCCGAATTACAAGTCATTCGACGCATGATGTTGCATCTTGTTGATCTCACAAAGTGCGCAGATGAGATACATAAAGAAGAAAATTTTATCATGCCCCCCGCGGATACTTCGCAGCCAGAAACCAAGCAAACATTCATCATGAATCCAAAAAAATTAAATGATGTCACTCGGTTAACACTCAATGAAGGTTCACTTTATCCACATAAAAAACGTGGGCCACTTTCATACAGAGGTTACAAAATTCTTTTGCGTGCAATTGAAAGAATGGCGTCTGATTTTCCGGAAAACCTGCAGTTAGTGATATCCTCCGTGCCAGTGAAAATGATGAGTGAAAGTGAAGATAAAAGTGCCATAAAAAAAGTCGCAACATTGCGTAACATGATGATCGTTGTTGATTGTGGAAAACATCCAGTGGTTCGTTCAACTCCTAAGTTGTTTCCGACTTATCGCCAGGATCCGGTCTATCCAGGAATTGAACTTCATTATGCGATTGATATAGTAAAATTCAATAATCTACTGGAAAATGAATGCCAAATATTGGTGAAAAAAATTCTAGCCTCTCCCCAACATGTCACCTTAGAAGATGTGAATTCGCTTGAGCGCTTTTGTCATCACATCGATACTGAGAGCGATGAGTTTTATAAATTAATCAATGCGCTCGATTATATAAAAACCCTGATTGAGACACAGAAATTGGCCCTGTTACAATCTGATAAAAGATTAGAAGTAGGAAAAAATCTCCAGAGTGTTGTAGAGAATGTAATAAAATCCATCAAAGAAAAAAAACTTTTACCCTTATCCGCACCTATTGTTAGCGGGAAAGAAGATGATGACTATAGTACAAATTTCATTTTTGGTGGTGATTGCATCTCTAAAACGGCGGGCAAAGCAAAATTCCATTTAGCCGTTGATCTCTGTATTGACAACCAGCACTATGTCGCAAAAAGAAGAATAAAACAAAAAATTGATTCAACCAGACAAAAAATGGAATCGGCTCTTCCCGCGCAAGCCGCTCATGTCGTCTCTTCAAATTATGTCAAGATAATACGACGGAATACCTTTGTAAGTGACATCATAACGCATGCCGATTCTAGAAAGCCTCGCATACAAACCGGAGAAGAGGATTATGAATACAAAATCCGTCGTCGCTTCATCACGCCAAAATTTGGCACGCAGACTATTATTGATATTTATCCGAATCGAAAACTATCCCATTTAAAAGGGGAGTTGGGTACCGCAGTGAAAGAACATAACCACTTTATGTTAAAACTAGAGGCATTGCATCTTTATCAATTAAATCAGCCAACTGAATTTTTTCAGATTGAACATCTGATCAAGCAACATATTCTTGCGCCCGCGATAGAATTTCTAACGACAATAGACAGGAAATTACGCGAACAAAAAATATCTCTGGCATTCGTTCCCATCTTTAAAAATAAATTAGAATTATACATGAAAAATGTGCAGCCCGGCTCATACCCAATTGATATTCTGCGCGAATTGAAGCTTGAGTTAAAAAAACATCTGAGAATATCGTTAGAACCCATACAGCGCACGATTGATTTAATGCAGACAGAAAGTACGAATAGTGAAAAGCTTCGCCAGGAATATAAACATATTGATTTAATCCTCCAGGCAGAAGCTAAATATGGAGAAACGAAAGATGACATGGAAACCGCCGTCATTCCCTATCGTGATGCCAGAGTAGAGAGACAAAAAATTCTCTTGATGTATGCAGCCAAAAACAATGATAAAGAACTCATGAGCAAACTTATTTCTCATGATCACATTAACGTAAATTATCGAGATGAATTTGGCCGTACGGCTCTGCATTATGCTATGAGCAAGAAGCATTTAGATATCGCACAACTTCTATTGAACTCCGGTGCGGATCCAGCAATACCCGATGCGGAAGGTAATACATTTCTACATCTTGCCGCTAAAATAGGCTCTTCATCTATCTTGACTGCAATACTCCATCTAAGACCTGATCTTGATATAAATGCCACAAATCTTGCCCGTGACACACCTGCTCTGATTGCCGCAAAGCTACAAAATCAGCGCTTTTTAAGCAAGCTATGTGAATATAAGCTTGACCTAAATGCGGTAGATTCGAGTGGCCATACCATATTAGACTATGCAAGTTTAAAGAATGACTGGGGGCTGATTGTCAAAGCATTACTACGCCTGCCTGCTAGAAAGCTTCCTCACGTTGATCCATATGAACTCTTGCAAGCTTTTTTCAACCAGTTAAAATCAGAACCCAGCATTATGAAGACATCAGAAATATTAGCTGACACATTCACTGGAAAAAATGCGTTAGGAAAACTGTTTCTTAAAGATAAAACCACTACGCAATTTTTTCATGAATTTCTTTTTCCGCATTTGTTTACAATATATTACAATGATTATCGCCAAATTTATGAAGCATTATTTGCTAAAAATCTTATCTCAGATAAAGAATTACGATTCCAAAATGCATTAGGCGACACTCTCTTGCATGTTGCAGCATCCAGCAATATGCCCTCTGTCATTCGAGCAGCTCTTGACAGAGGGGCTGACATATCGATTTGTAACAATCGTGGACTTACGCCGGTACACGTAGCAGTTTTCAATAATGATATTCTAGCCGTAACTGAATTCCTCAAACGCGGCGTTGATCCCAATTTAAGAGACAAAAAAGGCAGTCCATTGCTCCATTCATTTTCTCAATCCTCAAATAGAAGCAAGCAAGTTCAGGTCTTCAAATTATTAGTTGAAGCTAAAGCCGATATTTCATTAGCAGATCAAGAGGGAATGACATTGATGCATAGAATTTCTGAATCTGTTAATGTTGAATTATTTGAATCCGTTATGAAAATTAGTGCGCATTATTCTTTGAATGCGCAGAACAAAATGGGTAATACCCCCGCTCATCATTTTGCAGATAACGCTGGTTATTCACCCGATGTAGTACCATTTTTACTTCTATTGGCAAAGCACGGCGCTGATTTCAACATAAAAAATCATGTTAATAAAACACCTATTGACATATTAACTTCTAAGAGGCGCTGGGATGTAGTGATTGAGTTATTACTTTCATTAAAATCATATCCCATTTCTATTGATCAAAAACAATTAGCCAAAGAGGTTTTCGAATACATTAAAAATTTGCGATCGACTCCCGCAGGCAAATTAAAATTGATTGAAAAAATCAAAAATGAGGACAATGCTTTAACGAAGTTATTATCTTCTAGCGATTCATTCTCAAAGGAATTAGCTGTATTTGAAGCTGAAATGGCCCGAGCAGCGGTGACATTAAAACGCTAGTTATTTCTACTGTCATCCCGAGCCACCGTCTACTACATCAATCGAGTGGGCGCCGACCAAAACGTCATGAATTCCGTTTTAGTCTTGACTATTCCGGAATAGGTGTCGTAATAGTCAATATAAAACGGTATATAGAATCTTACGTCTTAGCTTTAACCTCAGGAGTAATCGCTTCAGGTTCGGCTTCCAAGGCAGCTAATTTTTCTTTTAGTTGAGCTTTCGAGAACAGTTTAAAACTACCGCCTTGAGTTGGAGAGTATTCCTCTCCAGAGTTAGGAAATCCATCGTGAGGGAGCTGTGATGAGCGCCAAATATCATACTGAGTGAATTTAAAATTTTTGGGACGCGCTTTTTGTTCTGTTGATTTGGGATTTGCGCATGAAGCTTCTTTATCTTCTCTTTTTATAAAATAGGTGTCTTTCAGGTCTTTGAATTGATCTAGTTTGTCTTCCAATCTGTTTCTTGCGCGTTCGATTTTCTCAAGCACGTTTTGTAGTAAATTGCTAAAGGAGCTTCGATTTAACATGATTGTCTCGTGTAAAATAAACAAAATAAGGGTGATAGCATATACTTTGAACATTAAGAAACTCTTAATAAAAACTGCTAAGTCTGAGTTTGATTCATTTTTCTTGATTGAAGAGATGCATCAAGGACTGACTTGACACTTTCTTTATCCTGTCTAAGTTGTCACCCCACAAAATTCCTGTCCGAAGTGAAGGAAAAGAAGTACGTGGTATCACAGGAATTTGTGCGGGGCCCGGTATTGCCCTCGCTTACGTAGAGCAAGCAATGCGCAAAAATTTTGCGGGGTGACAACCCAGAGAAATGTTGTATCATTAAAACCCTCAGCAATATACAAATGGAAATCGGCGATGCTTAGAATCCTTTTCAGTCTTATTTTATGTTCGATCGTTTCTTTTACCCATGCTCACGCAATCGTTAAAAAACCGCTGCCTGCTGTCCAAGCTTTTGAATTTTCTACTTATTTTGATAAAGAAAAACAGTTAATCCTGCGTTGGAATATGGCGCCAGGCTACTATCTTTACCGTGATCAACTGACAGTTCAAGAAGAGCCGCATAGCAACCACGATACCGGCGATGGCATACGTTATTGCCATGCCTAATACATAAGCGAGCGACAGGAAAAAAGCTTTCATGGTCGTTAAATGTTTATGACCCACAATAATCCCTGACAAAATCGGCACCATAGGTAGCACACAAGGAGTGAATGCAAGCAACAAACCTAATCCCAAAAAGCTTAAGACAATCACAAAATTACTTTCACCATCGAATATCTGTTCTGCAAAACTTTGTGATGTTTCAGGGGACACCATGCTCGTCACGACAACATTATTGGTATTTTTGGCCTGTGACATATCGATATGTAAGCTTTTTCTTTCGGGCGCGTAACAATAACCTTCTTCCGAGCA
>Ga0207065_1113_pt1 | contig 18883 bp, 23 predicted proteins | sample Alteio_BWMinCont_27_FD_153492 | JGI IMG/M metagenome (GOLD analysis project Ga0207065, IMG submission 153492) | Enriched cells from forest soil in Barre Woods Harvard Forest LTER site, Petersham, Massachusetts, United States -... | ecosystem: Environmental > Terrestrial > Soil > Temperate forest >...
TTAAGAAAAGCGTAAGAAGCCGGGTTGTCGGTATTCATCTGGTAAGGGCTTTCATAGGCAGATGTAATGCTACCCATGCCCTGCAGGTTTACTCCGTTGCTATTTTGTGGTGTGCCAACACCATAGCGGGAATAAGGATCGTTTTCATGCTGCGATAAGGGGTTGCTAATTGTACTTGTCTGGCAAAGCGCCTTTGAAACAAAAAGAGTAAAAATAACAGGTAAAAAAAACTCAACGCGGTATCGGCGCATTATACTTTAATATTAGATTTAACCCCTTCATTAAAAGGTCAGGGTCTGCAAATATCTTACTTTTAAGCTTGCTTACAAAGAATGGTGCATCTCCACCCGTTAATACAGCGTTAAAATCAGGATACTGGCTTTCGAACTCTTTTATCATCCCATCTATTTCTGCACTCATGCCATATACAGCTCCACTGCGCATACATGTGCTGGTATCATACCCCAAAAGCAATAGTTCTCCATCGGCTGATACTTCGGGCAGTTTGTCAGTAAACTGGTGCATAGCCTTCAGGCGCATATTGAGACCGGGAGAAATAGCTCCTCCCCTGAAAGTGCGGTTTTTCTGTATAAAATCGTATGTAATACAAGTACCTATACCTACCACAAGGTTGTTTTTTCCGGGGTTTGCCATATGTGCAGCTGTGGCAAGGGCTACACGATCCGTACCAAGGGTGCCTGATGTAGTATATGCATTGATGATAGGTAAAGAAGTATTGCCATCTAACTTAATAAACGTTTTAACTCCGTCCTTTACAGTTTGCTCAAAGCCTGCAGAATGATTCACAACAGAACTCATTATAGCCTTTGCTGGCTTATGACTATCTATCAGATTCTGAATTGGCATTTCAGCACCATCACCTGAAAATAATAGCGACTCTATTATTTTATCATCATTAAAAACAGCTGCTTTAACATTACTGTTTCCCCAATCGATGCAGAGATTTATGGACATAGCTAAATACTATTTAGATTTAAGAATTGCCAAGTTAATAAAATTAGTATCAAAGGTATAGGGCTACGTAAATAAAAATTTATGCAATAGCTATTTTTGAATACCATTTATTGCTTATTTCATGCTTAATAAGCGTGTGCCTTTGCCATAACAGAAAAAACATATAGACAAACACACCATATTGCACTTCCAAAACGGGTTCTATCAGTAATTGAATGAACAGAACTACCCAGCAGAGCAAAAAGAAAAAGCTTTCCCTTGTCTTTTTCATTAAAAATAAGGGCATGAACACCCAGAGAATAAAAATAAGCATGGCAGGCAAGCCACAGGCAAGCAAGACGATCAGGAATTCATTATGGGGCAATAACTTTTCGTTAGGTGGCACATTGGGATAAAGCTTATCATATCCTTTTATCATTTCATGAAGCATATCTCCGGCTCCTACCCCATATAAAAAATGCTCTTTAATTATGTTAATAGCTATATCATATGACACTATACGCCCCATTTCTTCATATCTACCTGTTTTATCACCAGTCTGGTATACCCATATCTGGTAATTCACGTAGCCAAGCCTCTCTCTGAAGGTAAGAATGTATTTATTGGCAAAAATAAACAGCAATATAATAAGCCCTATAACAACGGCACCTTTTATACTTTTTTTTATTGCCAATATGTAAATACCCCATGTAATAAAAAAAATATAAATAGCTATTAGCGCGCTTTTGGATGCCAGTATATGCAGGTAAATAACAAATACAACATTTGCAATACCAACAAACCATTTTAATAATTTATTTTGCCCTGAAAGAGGCCAATGATATATTGACCACATAATATACAATGCTATTACAAGCCCAAACCGAATGTAATCATTCTTCATAGGTGTTGGTAGCACACGTGCAGTTCTGTATTGTTCTTTATAAAATGCAAGATTGCCAAAAAGAAAAGACACACTGTAACAAACACTGGCCACTAATAACATAGCAACAAAAACTGTAAAAATATTATACTGTCTGCGGCTGAAGCTCGGCAAAAATGCAAATGACAATGGCAACAGGAGAATGGGAAGTTTTACGATTACATTTGCTGCCCAGTAAGTAACATCATTGCTCCAGAAATAGCTCAAAGTAAAGTAGCCTACAAAACCAGCGCTGACCAGCCACCATTTTTCAGAGAACCATCTGCGGGGATTTATACCGATCAATGCATTTAAGCCAAAAGCCATAGTGCTGATGCTAAGCAATACCCGCGAAGTAAGCAAGCCAGTAAACATCAATAATATGCATATTAAAGCTACATTTGATTTAGAAAAATTATTTTGATACAGAAACTTAATTTTGCCCACGAAATAATTTGCATTTAAAATTTATAACGCCCCAAATCTAACTTTAGTGCAGGAAAATATAAAACTACTTTTATCTGCTATAAAACAAGGAGACCTCCATGCATTGGCAAGGGGCATAACTATTATAGAGAATAGTTTGCAGGGGAGCGAACAATTGTTAATGCTATTGGAGAATACTCATAAAACGCGGGTAGTGGGCGTTACAGGCCCCCCAGGTGCGGGAAAAAGCACTCTTGTAAACGCATTGCTTAGTCACTGGCTTGCACAAAATAAAAAAATAGCTGTGCTTGCGGTGGACCCCTCTTCGCCATTTAATTATGGCGCAATACTAGGCGATCGTATAAGAATGAGCAATTATTATACACATCCAGGTATTTTCATACGTTCATTGGCCACACGCGGCGCATTGGGAGGGCTTAATGCAAATATAATAGAGGTCACTGACCTTGTAAAAAATGCACCTTTTGATATAGTTGTTATAGAGACTGTAGGTGTAGGGCAAAGCGAAGTAGAGATAGCCGGCCTTGCGGATTGCACAATTGTAACCCTCGTGCCAGAGAGTGGAGATGAGATACAGACATTGAAAGCTGGCATAATGGAGATAGCTGATATTTTTGTAGTAAATAAAGCCGACCGGGATGCAGCAGAAACATTATACATGAATCTGAAAATAATGGCTCATGAAAACGCCCATAACACACCTGAAACTCCAGTGATAAAAACTATAGCAACTGAAAATTCAGGTATTGAAGAATTAGCCCAGAGTATTGACACTTGTTTACATGGTGAAAAAAATAATACCCATAAACACATACAGTTATTAGCAGAAAAATGCTGGCAACTGGTACAGGCTGAAAAAATGAAAAATATCAATTCTGAACAATTATTTGCCGACCTAAAAGAAGCCATTCAAGACCCTTTATTTAATATCTACCTATTTGCGAAAAAGTATACGGGTAAATAGTTTTGAATGAAAAAAACATTCAATTATATATGTATATTGTCAAAAATCCTTAGACGCTGCAACCAGAATAAATTATGCTGATTGATATAATAGTGGCAGAATATGCGGATTTCATAAAAGTCGCCTCACTAATTCATGCAATACTACGGGAACAAAAAAAAGGCTACAGCATCCGTTTCCGTTTTATATATACCGGCAGTCATAACGATACCTATATTATGTCTGGTATTCTTAGCCAGCTTAGCCTGCCAAAACCTAATCTGAATCTTGAACTTGGCGCTTCAATGACTGAATCGGAGCAAATAGCCACACTCCTGGTGCGCTATGAAAAAGTTCTTACAATGGGAAAACCCAATTTAATATTAACCATAAGCGATTCCAATGCATCTGTAGCATGTGCTATAGCAGCAAAGAAACTGTATAATACATGGATGGGACATATAGATGCTGGTCAGCAAACCGATTCATTACCCGGCAGCAATATCAACAGGGTGCTTGTAGATTCAATAACAGATTTTTATTTCACACCATCCCATAGCGCTAACGACAATTTAAGACGCATGGGCGTTACAGACGAGCGCATTTTTTTTGTCGGCAATACACGCATAGATACGCTGATGAAGCTGCTGAAAAATGCAAAACCTGACAGTTTATGGGAACAGATAGGTTTAAAACAGGGTGCCTATTTTGTATTACTCCTGCATCATAGCAGGAATATGAAGCCACTGGTATTAAAAGATCTGCTTGTTAACATTGTCAGATCATCACAAAAATTGCCGGTAATAATGGCTGTCAACCCGGCAAATGCAAAAATGGCTGCAGCAGCAGGTATCAAATCCCCCAATCTTCATCTGATTAATATACCCGAATACCCTCAGCTTGTTTATCTGCTGGCAAATGCTGCTGCAGTCATTACAGATCACAATTACACACAGGAAGACGCTACAGTATTACATATACCTTGTATTACAATAGGAGACAGCAAAGAAAGACCAGAAACATATTCTGTTGGCACTAATATCCTGATATCTGAATTGGATGGCCTGGGGCCTGCTTTCGAAAAAATAATGAAAAAAGGATGGAAAAAAGGGAATATTCCTTACTTATGGGATGGCGAAGCTGCTGAAAGAATACTTGCTGTAATTAAAAACCTTGATTCTGAGATTGTAAAATAGATGTTATCAATGCGATAAGATATAAAAACAGAAAAAGTAATAATGTACTTTTGAAAATGTAATAAATACCTACGTGGAGTGTTATAGTAATATTCACCGCGGGAAATAGAGAAAATGAACGAAATACAAAAATACTGGTTCCTGTATCTTACCATATTTATGGATGGTTTGATATTGTGCCTGATCTCTATCCCAAGAATTATTTATATAGCTAAAAAAAGGAAGTTGTTTGATGTACCGGACAATAAAAGAAAGATACATGTTACCATTACCCCCAATATTGGAGGCATGGGCATTTTCTTTGGATACATCATTACAATTGCACTTTTTATAAAACCAGAGCTTTTCCCACAATTACACTTTATCATTGCATCCTCATTCATTTTATTTCTTACAGGCCTTTATGACGACCTTGCAAGTGTAAGCCCAACTATCAAATTTGTAGCACAGATAGTTGCAGCTATGGTCACAGTATATTTTGGCGATATCCATATTAATTCACTATATGGCATTTTTGGTATTTATGAGCTGCCGCATTATGCTGCCATTGCTTTTTCTATAGTTGGCTGTGTATTTGTAACCAATGCCTTTAACCTGATAGATGGTATAGATGGGCTGGCTGGTTCTATAGGCCTGCTTGCATCCCTTTTGCTGGGTTTGTGCCTGGCTACAAGTGGTAGCATAGATGGTGCCGGTGCGGCATGTGTAGCATTTGGCCTGGCAGGCGCAACAGTCGGTTTCCTGCGTTACAATATTGCACCAGCCAGAATATTTATGGGTGATACCGGATCGCTTTTCACAGGCTTCAATATCTCTATCCTCGCCATATTATGCGTCAACTCTTATCATCCGAATAGTATGCTTCATGCTGTTGTACACTCAGAAAAAGGAATACTCGTAGTAGCGCTCTCAATTCTGTTCGTACCAGTCTTCGATTCGTTCAGGGTATTTATCAACCGGGCCAGGAAAGGCATTTCTCCTTTTAAAGCCGACCGCACACATCTGCACCACCTGCTGCTTGATGCCGGCTTTTCACATTCAGAAACTGTTGCAATCTTAATTACATCAAATGTGCTGCTTATAACAGTAGTGCTTTATATGCAAGATGAAAACCCCAATATAGCCATAGCTTACTTACTAGCAGTTTCGCTTACTTTATTCAGCTTACTTTATTATACCCGTAAAAAAAGATTGGCAAGAAATAAAATGATGTTTGAAAAAAATTCGTCTCTTGCTAAAACGTTTGAAAATAACCAGGCGGCGAATGGGCATATCTTGTCTCCAACAGAAAAATAATTATTCCACTTTCAGTTTCCCGTTGATGTACCGATAGATAAACAAGTGCTTATTTTCATTGAAAATAACCTCATGCTCTTTATCAAAATTCGCCTTTACCTGAAATTTTGAAAACTGGGCGCTACTAACATCAGAAACCTTGCCATTAAATATTGTACCGTATTTTTCTAACAGATTGGCGTACCAAAACAAAGTTTCATATCCCCTGTAAACAAATTCTCCAGGCCTTCCGCCAAACTCTTTTCTATATGTTTTTTGTATGTAGCGGGCTGCTTTTGAAGACATATTAACATAGAACGGCTCTGTTATTATAACCTTTACATTGAGATACACATCATGCTTCTTTAAGGAACTGATACTCTTCCATGAAGGCATACCATATACTTCAAATCGATAAGCCGGGAAACTTTCATTGAGCCTTTTTAGTATTTTCTCTGCTATAGTATTGTCTAATACACATACTACAACCACATTATTTTGTGAACTATCAAATAAAGAAGATACACTTTTTATATTCAGGTTAGTATCGCATACTACATTTACAACGTCTATCCCTTTAAGGTCATGTGTAAAATAATTATAGGCTGTTTCATCAAGATTTGACGTGTTTCTATGCAAGAGAATTACCTTTTTTCCTTTTTGATTACTAAGAAGCAGCTCTTTTATTTTCTCACAATGTGTCTGCAAAGTGGGTTGTAATAAAGTGAAATATGGATTGTTTACAACTCCGGCGTCAGAAGGAGAAAAAGCGGAAGCAAAGTTTATGTGATTGTTGGCAGCATAGCGGGCGATATTGGGTATATCATGTGGCTGCAAAAAACCAATGAGAAGATCTGAATTTTCAAATTCTTTAATACTTACAAGAAAATCAATATTCTTAATAGTGTCTGTAATATCATGTATATGCAGGTCAAGATGGTAATGTAGCGAGGTCAATGAATCTGCAGCAAGTTTCATTCCTTTATAAAATTCAATCCCTGCCGATGCTTTTTCACTAATATGGACATTTGCTGTTGCATTAGCATTCTCCGGTAATTCGTCGAGGTATAAAGGCGCTAAAACGTCTATCCTGTATTCTGGTTTTATATGCGAGGGTGGGTAACCAGGCCAGGATTTTTTCTTAGTTTGTACAGGTACTGGTTTTATAATAGTAGAAACCGCCGTAGTATCCTGGTGCCTTTTGTGACGTTTGAACAATTTTTTCAGAAACTGAGCTTCCCCTCGCACAGGCATGCCAAGTATCAATGTGATGAAAACAATATAAAGTCTGTAGTGTTGCTTCATTATTTTAATACTCATTACTCCCACTCTATGGTAGCCGGTGGTTTAGAACTGATGTCATATACCACCCTGTTGATACCTTTTACCTGGTTGATGATATCATTTGAAACCTTAGCAAGGAAAGTATGTGGCAAATGTGCCCAGTCTGCCGTCATGCCATCTACAGATGTTACAGCTCTCAGCGCAACAGTATATTCGTAGGTACGCTCATCCCCCATCACACCAACACTTTGCACAGGCAATAATATTGCTCCCGCCTGCCAAACCTGCCCATACAGGTCACTGTTCCTTAATTGCTGAATGTAGATAGCATCTGCTTCTTGCAGCAGCTTTACCTTATCCTCCGTTATAGCTCCTAAAATGCGAATACCCAAGCCAGGGCCTGGAAATGGATGGCGAGCAATAAATATCTCATCTATACCCAATTCACGACCTATTTTACGCACTTCATCTTTAAACAAAAAACGTAATGGCTCTAATAATGAAAGATGCATTTTTTCAGGCAGCCCTCCCACATTGTGATGCGACTTTATGGTAGCCGAAGGGCCATTCACAGAAACTGACTCAATCACATCAGGGTAGATAGTACCCTGCCCGAGGTAAGTAACATCACTTATTTCCAAAGCTTCATCATGAAATACATCTATGAACCCACTGCCTATTATTTTTCTTTTCTGTTCAGGATCAGATATATCTTTCAACGCTGTGTAAAAACGTTTTTTTGCATCTACACCTTTTATATTCAGACCTAAATGTTTATATCCTTCCAGCACTTGCTCGTACTCATTTTTACGTAACAGGCCATTATCAACAAAAATGCAATAGAGGTTTTTACCAATAGCTCTATGGATGAGTGTTGCTGCAACTGTCGAATCTACACCTCCACTCAGTGCCATTACCACTTTCTTATTCCCTACCTCTTTCCTGATAGCAGCAATACTTTCTTCTACAAAAGCAGCCGGTGTCCAGTCCTGCATGCACCCACAAACTGTTACAGTAAAATTCTTTAAAACCTGCCTGCCATCTATACTATGTGTCACCTCCGGATGAAACTGTATAGCATATACAGGGTTTTTGGCATAGGCAGCAGAAGCTTTGTATGCCGCTACAGGTATCCCTTCGGTTTCGGCTATTATAGTAAAATCCTTAGGCAGGCTTTTTATTGTATCCGCATGGCTCATCCACACCTGCGAGCCCTCAGGAATACCTGCGAAAAAGCCGTCACGCAATATGTGATGCAAATGTGCGCGCCCATACTCCCTATGTGCAGATTTTGCTACTTCCCCGCCTGATTGTTGCGCTAAAAGCTGGGCACCATAGCATATGCCCAATACAGGTAAGTGCTGTGCCATCTCTTTAATATCAGGCTTAGGGGCCGATGGATCATTCACTGAAAATGGGCTGCCGGATAATATGATACCTTTCAGAGAAGGCTCATATTGTATCGGTTTGGTGCAGGGTTGTATTTCGCAATAGATGTTCAGCTCTCTTATACTTCGCGCTATGAGCTGTGTGTATTGAGAGCCAAAATCAAGTATCAGTATTTTATCGTTCATTTCTGCTAAGCGGGTTTTTATATTATGCCTGTGCTGCCGGCCCGCCGAAATTAAATGGTAAGTTTATAGATTCCTGGTCTTTAATATTGCCGTATTGGGCTTCAAAGCGCTTTATATTATCGACCATTGCCCGCATAAAACGCTTGGCATGCTGCGGGGTCATTACTATCCTTGATTTCACTTTAGCCTTTGGCACATTCGGCATAACATTCACAAAATCAATTACAAATTCTGCAAATGAATGTGTGATAATGGCAAGGTTTGCATATTCACCATCCGACATTTCTTCCGTTAATTCAATATTCAGTTGCTGTTCCGGATTCTGTTGTTCCTGCATCTTTTAAAAATTATTATTAAACGGCAAATTTAACAAAAAGAAGCCCTATATCATAATAACAAACAAACATATAATACACCGGATACTTATGTTATTAACAGTTTGTAGACCTTTCAGCAATATGCTTTAGCTATTTTTAAGCTATTTTTGGCTTTATGTTCCGTTATTTCCTGGTTTTCTTAATATTATCTGTAGGCTTTTTATCTTGTGCGCCACCGAGTTACACACCTAAACCTAAAGGCTATTTCCGCATAGACACCCCACAACATAGCTACCAGGTATTTGATAAGGCAGATTTTCCATATAGCTTCCAGTACCCGGTATATGCCAATATTCAAAGAGATACTTCTTTTTTTGGGCAAAAACCAGAAAACCCCTATTGGATAAATATCAATTTCCCGACAATAGGAGGCATGGTATATATCAGCTATAAAGAGATCTCACAAAAGCAACCACTGGCAAAGTTGCTGGAAGATGCCCACCAGATGTCCTATTTCCACACCAAAAAAGCGGACTATATTGAGGATTTTGTTTTTCATAATCCTAATGGGGTAAGTGGTGTATGTTATAATGTGGGTGGTGATGCTGCATCGGCATACCAGTTCCTGGCTACAGACTCTGTGAAACACTACATGAGGGGAGCTCTTTATTTTGATGTAACGCCAAATGCTGATTCATTAAGGCCACTGAATGAGTTCCTGAAGCGGGATATACAGCAGATGCTCTATACATTGAAATGGAAATAATTTTTTGCATGCTAGCTTACTGAATACTATTTTTGCAAACCTTTTTGGTCTCATAGTTCAATGGATAGAATAGAAGTTTCCTAAACTTTTGATACAGGTTCGATTCCTGTTGAGACTACCAACAATTTGAAAGCCGCTCTTTACGCGGCTTTTTGTTAGTTTGCCCATTTCGTGCCAGTTGCAAGGAATGAGAAATGCTAGTCTCAAGGAAAAATTTCATTATTTTGGTACATATGTATATCCGAAATTTGATTCTTGTACTCATTTTCTTTGTGCTGGCAGCTAGTACAAAAGTGGCAGGACAATTGCCTCTTGCTCCTGAGGATTATGAGTTGAAGCAGTTTAGCATACAAGATAAAGAACTGGGGACTATCCGGTTTTATATAGACACAGTAGGACTTAAGAATAAGGCGCCTATATTCATTGATGCCAACGGGAGTGGGGGTATTCCTTTATGCCTTTATGTAAAAACAGCAGGGGGGCACTCTATTATATTCAATCCATTCAGTCCGCCGCTTATTGATAGAACCAAAGAAAAGTTTCATCATGTAATATTAGGTAAACCCGGCATCCCTTTTTGCGATAGTATAACAACACAAAAGTCATTACAGGACATTGATATGATTTCCATGTTTGCGAGTTATACGCCTGCCCCGGAATATACCCGGAGATTAGACCTGCAATGGCGGATCAATGCCACTAAAAAAGTGGTCACCTATTTGATAGAGCACGGATATTGGGATAAAACAAAAATAGTAGCCTACGGATATTCTGAAGGCGCCCACATGGTTCCTTCGCTGGCAGTGAGCGACAAAAGGGTAACGCATGTAGTAGCAGTGGTTGGCATAGGGCTGAACCAGTTTTACGACAGGTTGGTCAATTGGCGTGTCAAAGCTAAAAAAGGTATCCTTACAGAACAGCAGGCGCAGGATAGCATTAATAGCTACCTGGAAACAGTTCAAGACATCTATGCACATCCGCATGATACCCAGAGAATGTATGAAGGACATAGTTATAAAAGATGGGCGAGCTTCTGTTCTGTAATTCCAATGGAGCAAATGGAAAAACTGAACATCCCTATATATATGATAGCTGCTACTGCTGATGAGAACTCACTTATCTATGGCCTGGATTATGTTCCGCTGGAATTTGCCAGGCTTGGCAAAAAAAATCTTACCTACACTACCTGTGTTGGTTGCGATCATGGCCTTACATCATGGGAGCACGAGGAACCTGTTCATCATTTTGATGATGTAACTGATAAAATAATAAAGTGGATAGACGAGCATTAAAGGGCATTTGCTTGCGCACAGGAACTACAAAGTGGTTCAATAATTATTTTATTGGGTCTATTGAAACAACATAAGAATTCATTAGCGGGTTGCCTAGTTGCTACGTTTACACCAAAAACATGGTCACTTCAAAGGCTAAAAAACGGTATAAAAACATGGCTAATACGGTACAAACGGTTAGCAGTGCTGCTTTAATAATAGTGATCCACCACTGTTGTTTAAATACCTTGCGGGCAGCAAGGCTAAGGTAAACCCAGAGCAAAAGAAGGGCGACGCCGAACAGCGATGACGTATTTTCGCCCGGATTAAAAGTGCCCCCGCCTTTCATCCATAGCACAACTACTATTACTAAGGCTAGAAGCCAAGGTATCAACATCATAAAGCCATACATGATAAAGTTGACATACTCCATCGAAAAGACAACATAGTCATAGTAATATCGCTTTCGGGATATAAATAAAAGAGCGACAGGCAGGGACAGCAGAAATACAAATACTATCAACATCAACTTTGCCTCGTGTGTCGATCTTTCGTCGTAACGTTCTTCCAGTTGTTTCATAGTCCAGTGCTTTTTCTGCATCTTGGCTTGTACTTGAGGTATAAGTGCTTTTGAATAGGGCTGCCCGGTGATCACAGTTTCAAAATGTGAGTTAAACGTATCATATACTCCCAAAAAAAGGTATAATAAATTGGCAATAAGGAACAAGGATAAAGGACTGCTATAAAGTTTGCGTCTGCCGGCCAGGTATTCGTTTGTTAAAAGGCCTGGTTTTGTAAACAGATACCTCATCGAGCGCAGAAACCTGCTGTCAGCATGTGTAAGCGAATGGAAAAACTCCTCAAAAAGATGCAGGACTCTCCTGTCGTGTTTATTTAATGTCTTTTCACCGCAATGGCTGCAATAAGGACCATGCAGTGTCCGCCCGCATGTGACGCATACCGCTGCATTACCAGTCGCTATTTCCTCGTGGTTCATACTTACCGACAAAATACTCATTTTCCATTATCATACAAGACAACTTTGTCAAGTCTTCAAAAAAACTGCTTCGATAATTATGCTGTCGGGACTACTGATCAAGCAAGCACAATTCTAGTTTTTTTATTGCTGCGAAGTGCCTGTGGCAAATGGCACTCAGCCATTCTGACAACTTTGTGCATTTACTTCGCAACGTAATAATCCCACACCATCTTTCCGATCTCGGCTATGCTTCTTGCATTCATATCATCAGTGAGAGGCGATTTTGCCACGAATACTGCCACAGCTACCATCCCGCCGTCAGGCAGATGCATAATGCCAATATCGTTGAATGCCGTACAAACATTTGTTGTATCGCGGCCAGAGGTGCCGGTTTTGTGGCCTATCACTGTGCCTGCAGGTAATAAGCCAGGCAGGCGGTCTTTGCCATTAGGCGCTTCCACCATTGCTTTCCACAGCATAAGCCGGCTGGTGTCAGTGAGTATTTTTTGTGTGTAGAATTTATAAAGCAGTGCGGCTGCTGATACAGGGCTAATCCAGTTACGGTATAGAGAATCATTGCGCATACGCCGGTAATCGGTACCCACACCTATTTCATCTACACCAAGGCTGCGTATATAGGCTTCCACTGCAGCCGGGCCACCTTCCATAGCAAAGATTACATTGCTTGTTATATTGTCGCTCTGGCCTATGGAGTAATCCAGTGCCCCTGGTATCGTGAGGTCAAACTGGGCATGGGGATGGTCTTTCTTTAATGTACTGAACGTGAGTTGTATGAGGTCGTAAGGGCTAATGTGGACTTTGGCGTTTCGGGCTATCTTGCCAGAATCTACCAGGTGAAGCAAAGTAATGGCCTGTGGAAATTTGCAGGTGCTCATCATAGCATAGTGCTCGTGACCGTTTATACTTAGTGTGTCACCAAGCTCCAGGTGCATCACAGCCACACCTATATCCAGATGCTTTGCGCCAATATAAGCTGCAATTTTGCTGCGCAACGAATCAAACCGGTGCGTACCGTTGGTCGCATTAGTCTTGTCGGCTGCTGGTGGAGTATTGCCAGCACAGGAGGCAAGCAATACAGCGAATATGAATATAGAAGCTATGAGGAGTGGGAATTTTCGGGGCATGCGATTGAAGGTTTTATCACAATAAAAATAAGACAAGATTTAGAACAGCAGCAAAATTCTCATAACTGTGCTTAAATTTTTTCTTGAGAAAGTTCAATAGCTGTTTTGCAGGGGCTGGATGACTCTTTAAATTATAATACACATAGTTTAATATTGTTTTTAGCCAGATCGACATATCATGCAACCTTTTTAGACGTAACATGTCTTTACAACAAGATACATTTAGCTGCTCCTAAAAAACTTTCAAAAAACCAAAAAAATGAAAAAAACAATCTTAGCGTTAATCTTTTCCCTTGTCTGCTCCAATAATATTTTCGCAACCTGGTCTATTATTATGATCGACCCCAGAACAAACGAAATAGGTATTGTGGGAGCATCCTGCACATACAATTGCTATGGAATTGGAGAGATCATTCCGAATGCAGGTGCAATTATTGTTCAGGCAATGAGCAATAACCAGGCGAGAAAAAAGGGCGCGGAGATGATCATCGCCGGGGCCACACCCGAACAAATTATCCTGGCATTAAAAGATCCAGGATTTGACCCGGAAAAACAACAATATGCTGTGGTAACTATTAAAAATATAGATAGGCCTGCCACATATACCGGAGACTCTACATACCAATATAATGGCGCTCTCACTGAAAGTGGTGTTTCAGTACAGGGAAATATCCTGGCTTCCAAAAGCGAGTTAAGAAAGATTCTTCAGGCTGTTGAAAAAGGACAAAAAGATTCATTAAATATATCCGAAATTCTGATGATGGCATTGGAAGCGGGAGCAACAGCAGGTGGGGATAGAAGATGTGGGGAACAAAAAGCAGCAAGTGCATTTCTTATCGTTGCAAGACCAAACGATACGAGCCCATACATAAACCTAAATATATTTGGCCAGGATAAAGGAGGCCAAAATGCTGTTGAAATGTTGCGAGCGGAGTTTGAAAAGTGGAAAGGAAAACGCTAATAATAATATATCTCAATTGACTCAATAATATCCTGACCGGTCTGTTAAAATAAAAGTAATCTTTTAAACTTATGTATTGAAAAGCCTCAACAATAATTATTTTTACAAAAGCAGATGCAAAACTATGCAACAATAGCCCGTACACTTGAATAAGTATACAATGAAATGGAACAAAAGAAACCGGCTATTTATCCTTGCATTATTATTTATTTACAACCCCTGCATTGCTTCTATCAACTGGCGTGGCACTAGCAGTGGCGATGACTGGATATGGGGCTTGATTGGCCTAATTATTATTATTCCCTTGCCAACTGCTCTTTTATTTTGCTATCTCAGTGTAAGAAAAAACTCTCAAGCGCTGAATATACTGGCTTCTGTATTTACAGGCATTTTATGGCTATATGGCGTAGGCTTACCTCATGGCGGCTACACTATTATATGTGCAGGCGCCGCTGCATTATGTATAGGTATGCTGCTTTCCACACCTGCCAAACGCTACACCAGTAAAAAATTCATCGGCTGGACAATACTCATCATTATTTTATACCTGTTTGCTGCAAGGGCTATAGTTCATGGCTTCTTATCCTTGATAGAAATAGGGCGTTATTCTTTTGCCAATAGGTATTTCGATTGGGCGCTCGACATCATTTACTTTTTGTTTCATGTTTATTTGCTCTACCGTTTTATACAACAAATGAAACTGCAAAATATGCGGCCCATTACCACCCTACGCGTACTGGGATTGGGTTTTGCCACCGGCTTTGGTGCCTCAATCATTTCCATTCTTTTCATCACATATGGTTTTAGACCAGCCTGGTATTCCTTTGCATACCACTTACCTCTTATTTACAAGGATATATCAATTGGGCTGGCGGCAGGCCTTGTAGTATATGCACTAAACAAGAGAAACGAAGACAGCATTTTGAAACATACGCCATAAGCTGTGGACAATACCGATTTACTTATGCGTTTATACTTGCTCATCATTTTTCCACTCTGCGTGTCTTTTATTAACCTTACTATAATTTCTATTTTTTAACTTTATTTATAAGTATACCGATATTTACAGGTATAAGCAATGACAACATTCAAATTCATTCCGGTCAAGCCACATCCTGAACTGAGTCCCTATGTTTCGAAAATGCATTTTTTTGAAAGCAGTGGCCGTCTGCCTGTACAGGATGTAAAATTGATCGTGCCTAATGCAAACCTCAAGCTAACCCTCACTTACCGCAATGGGATTCTGGCACAAGTTGCCGATAGGACATTTATTCAGAATGAAAATAAACTGAGCCTGACAGGCCTGATAGACACGCCTGTAAATCTTGACCCGAGCGAAGATGTGCAGACCGGAACAATAATTATCGAATTCAACCCAATTGGTGCTTACCGCTTATTTCATTTATCCTATGGGGAAATAACAAATCAAATAGTAGAGCTGGAAGACCTTATGGGTAAGCCGGCAAAACAGCTTCAATCGCAATTGGCCGACACAGACGATGTAAATTCAAAATTGCAGCTGCTCCAGAATTTCCTGGTAAAATTGCTGAAAAATGCGAAGCCAGACCTTATTTACGATTTTTGTATAGACCGTATATCAGCGTCCAAAGGCTTGATAAGTGTAGCCCAGCTTGAAAAGGAAACCGGCTACAGCTCAAGATGGCTCCATAAGAAGTTTTTAGAACACCTAGGTACAGGCCCCAAAAATCTTTCTGAAATAATCCGCTTCAAACAGTTTTACAAAGCCTATTCAGGCGGTGCCGAATTGCAAAGTTTAAAAGAGCATATCTATACTTACTATCACGACCAATCCCATTTTATCCGGGCATTTAAAAGGTTTACTGGCTTCACCCCTACCGATCTTCAAAAAAGCATAAATGACCTTGCCCTTAAGCATTATACCAGTTGAGTTCCGATTTGTACAATACTTAAAGCTACACTCGCAGGATATTTGCATAAAAAAACAACAAAATGGAAAAGAACAATTTTAACAGCAGTATCTCTGCAAATATCAGCGCAGATGAGGCAACGAAAAAGATCAGCAATGTACCCGCATGGTGGGGAATAAACTTTAGTGGCAACGCTGAAAAAAAGGATGATAAGTTTATTGTAACGATGAGTGGCGATTCATTCTTCAACTTTACGGTAACAGAAATGGTACCCGGTAAAAGAATTGTCTGGCTGGTTACAGATTGCAACATGCCCTGGTATACAGATAAAAAGGAATGGGCAAACACCAAACTCATCTTCGACATCAATGAACATAATGGCACCACAGACATAAAGTTTACCCATGATGGCCTTACACCCGATGTGGAATGCTATAAAGACTGTGAACCCGGCTGGACACACTGGATAAAAACAAGCCTGCTTTCTTATATCAATACCGGGAAAGGTGTTTTCAGAGCGCCTACTAAGTAAAAAACGAATCTTATTTGTTCATGCAGGGTCTTCCAATGAAGGCTCTGCTGTTTTCTATAACAATATATGGTATAAGAAATGACAAACAATAATTATAAAACTATAGTTTACTCCGTAAGCGTCGAGCTTCCCAAATCTCTAAAAAATGTTTTCAATCATCTTGTTGATCTTTCAAAGTGGTGGCCCGAAGAATTTGAAGGAGAAAATATTAAACTCAATAGTGAGTTTGTCTTCAAGACAGGAGATTCCCACTATTCAAAAAACAGAGTGGTGGAATTTAAGCCTGATGAGAAATTAACGTGGCTGACAACAGAAGCTATACGCAAAACAGACAACTTTGATTGGACCGGCTCAAAAATGATCTTTGAATTATCGCCCAAAGGCTCTAACACCATTATCACGTTTACTTATGATGGGATCGTTTTTGAAGATGAATACGATAGGTTAGTGCAGATATGCAATATGACTCTTAGAGAACTGTTCTACAATTATATTATGAATAGCATAGCCAAGTGAGTATTAAATTATAAGAAATGACACAGCAAAATTTCACTGCAAGTATTGAACTTGACACATCACCTATGGTAGTTTTTAAAACCATCACCGATGATGTATCAAAATGGTGGGGTGGCCCTGATCTTCACGGGGAGAGCAGAAAGCTGAATGACGAATTTATTATTCATCATCCCGACGCTCATTTTTCAAAGCAGAAAGTAATTGAGCTTATCCCAGGCAAAAAGGTAGTATGGCTGGTGACAGAGAGCAGACTGGGCTGGCTTGAAAAAGATAAAGCAGAATGGACAGGCACAAAAATGATCTTTGAGATAAGTGCTAAAGAAGATAAAACAATCCTCCATTTTACTCATGAAGGCCTCGTACCCGGAAAAGGATCTTATGAAAGGTGCAGCCAGGGCTGGAATATGGTAATTAAGGAACGCTTGTTTAACTATATTACAACTGGTAAAAGCTTTTATATTTAACATTCACAATCCCATATCACCTCAATACCATTTGCCTGAGGAGCTCAACATTCTCTCTAATAGTATTACTTGAAGAAAAAGACTGTAAATCTGACTTGATTTTGTAAAAAAACTCAAAAAAATTTGCGTAGTTAAATAACTACATTTATATTTGTAGCCAAATAGCTACGCAATGAACCTCAGACGGGATGTTTTTCAAGCCATAGCAGACCCCACAAGAAGGGCTATACTGCTCTTAGTTGCATCGCAGTCTATGACAGCAGGTGCCATAGCAGCCAATTTTGATACTGCTAGGCCTACTGTATCTAAACACTTGCAAATACTCACCGAATGTGAACTGCTGAAACAAGAACAAAACGGCAGGGAAATTTACTATTCAATAAATGCAAAAAAAATGAAAGAAGTAGCAGATTTTATCGAACCATTTCGCAAAATGTGGGATGATAGGTTCAACCAACTGGAAACAATAATGAAAAAATATAAAAGCAAATAAATATGGAACAAAAAACAAAAGTACATGCCGAAGAAGGCAAACAGGATCTGACAATAACACGGGACTTTGAACTGCCGGTGGAACTACTTTTCAGGGCTCACGCAGAGCATGACCTGATAGAGCAATGGATGTCCAACGCATGGACAACAACCAAGCTGCCAAAGTTTGAAGCCAAAAAACATGGCTCATACCAATTGGAATCAAGCGATGCACAAGGCAATGTTGTATTCCGCGCAAATGGTGTTATCCATGAGTTCAACCCAAACAAAAAGATAACGCGGACATTTGAAATGGAAAATACACCCTTCGGTGTACAGCTTGAATGCTATGAATTTGAACCGCTCAGCAGTGAAACCAGCAGGCTCAATATGCATGTAATATATGAGTCAATTACCCAAAGAGACCAGGTGCTGAAAATGCCTTTTGCACAAGGCCTGGGGATGGCACACGACAGGATGCAAGAAATACTAGGCAAACTAAAATAAGCACTATGACAAAGACAAATAAAATTATCTATTGGCTTGCAACAGCCTTATTGGCTATTGGCATGTTGCAAAGCGGCATATTTGCTTTGCTTAGAACAAAACAGTGGGTTGACCTTGTAACTGGCTTAGGTTACCCTGTTTACTTTCTGACAATACTTGGCACTTGGAAAATTCTTGGAGTTATAGCCATTTTAATTCCCCTTGAAAAACAATACAGCACAATATTCCTTAAAGCCGTGTATCAGCACAATATTTTTACTCTCGAATGTATAGCACGGGCAGCCCCATTTTAATTCTTCTGTTAAGCCACATTCAAGAATGATGGCTCTCAATTGCGTATACTCTTCCTGCCACTGGCTGGCCTTATTAAAAAAGAAATCAACTTTTGGATTCATCCCCCTTTTTTTTGGAGAATGAAGTTACGAATGCTTATTGATTCACAATAGTGATTTTCCTGTCTGCTGGCCTGA